>Ga0315915_1003101_pt1 | contig 21180 bp, 10 predicted proteins | sample MpolbnodulesMG_FD_207738 | JGI IMG/M metagenome (GOLD analysis project Ga0315915, IMG submission 207738) | Medicago polymorpha root nodule microbial communities from Los Angeles, California, United States - branched nodules | ecosystem: Host-associated > Plants > Roots > Nodule | place: USA... | reverse complement strand
TCCTAGAAGACAAGCTTCCTCATACAAAAGTGGTAGTAGGTGATTTCAGAATTCCAAGATTCAATATTTCTTTTGAGCTTGAAATTTCTGATGTGTTGAAGGAGTTAGGAGTGGTTTTACCTTTCTCAGTTGGAGGTTTGACAAAAATAGTGGACTCTCCAATTAGTGTTTCTACAGTATTGCAAAAGTCTGTCATTGAAGTAAATGAAGAAAGCACTAAAGCTGCCGCAGTCACTGCAAGTGTCTTGGTTGGATGTTGTCAACACACTTCGACTCCGGTACCGATAGACTTTGTAGCTGACCATCCTTTCTTGTTTTTGATAAGAGAAGATTTATCTGGTACAATACTTTTTGTTGGGCAAGTGCATAATCCTCTTGCTGGATGATCTTAACTACCAATTGAAGAATTGATTACCCACCAATTAGATATGATCCATCTGCGAATCAAATGGATTAAGTTTGTCTCGTATTTTTATTTTCATTTTTATTTTTTGACAAAATTTAAGTTTGTCGTATTGCTGTGTATAAGTTTCACTGTGATACCATTTGTAGGATATATATCACTTTAAAGACTTTCTGAAGTTCTATGGTTATACTTTTCAATGAGGTGTTAACTCATAGGTAAGATAAGATTTTGACTTTGTAATTTCAAGAGATGGAGTTCAAATCAAATCCACCCAGTGATAATGTATAGAAAAACCGTTGATTACTACAGAGCACAATTCATAAATGGTTTCAAAGTTGCAGCAGAATTTAGCGATAAACAATGTACCAAGTACCATACACTTTGTCAGCTAATCTTCTTTATCATTATCTTCAAATTGTAGCAAAGAAAACAAAGAGTATGCGGTTTGACAAATCAGACACACACATTAAACAACATAAACAGATCATTGAATTTGTAGGCATAACATTTGATCAATTGGAATGGCGACAAGCCGATAACATAGAAAAAGATGAAAATAGCTTATTCGAATAGGATCAGTAATTATTGTTTTCTTAACGGTTAAATTTATAAGAAAACCTCACAATTGAGTAACGGCTAAATTTATAAGAAAACCTCACATTCTAGCACAAATCATACCGGAATTGAGCAAAACAATTACACTCCGCAGCACTAGGAGGGTAAAAAAAATAAAAACCCAACCGCAGAACAACACTTAGAAAAACGAAACAGGGCTGATACACAAAAAAAACATAAAGCACCTAAAGAAGTAATTAGTTTTGTTTATTAATGATTCTTAACCACTATATTAAAAGATGGTAAAAATAAAACAATCAATCTCCCAGCTGTGATGACATTATAGAAAAGAGGAATAAACAATACACCAGTGTATTATCCTATATTTATGCTTTCTTGGGAACCATATGGAAAATACAGGCACTAATTGAAGTCTTCAAAAAGGAAAAACAAAAAACATGGATACAATAATATAATAAAATTCCTCAAGTTGCAACACATAATAGTGGCATGCATTGAATTAGTCTGTTGATGTATGCAATCAGTTTCCTCTTCCAAATTCAAAGAATAATTGTTCTGACAAGAGTTTGCATTCTTCTACGGCAGGATGCATCTCCCTTTGGTGCATTAAATCTCAGTCATGAATGAGCTGTGTCATGCTGTTAACAACAATGGAAACTAATGACACCTACTCAGAACTTAATGGGTTAGTTAGTACCTCTGAATGTGAAACATGAGCCTGTGGACCAAGTTTATACCCATGACAACTAAAATCAAGCTACGTCTGTTGAACAACAGTGAACACTGATTGAACTTGACCGGTTACAAAGTCAACAATGGAAGAATGTTTTAGGTGTAAAACCAAGGGTATATTTAGTAACTAGGGATATTTTATTCGGTCATGGTGTGACCACAATGATATTTGATTAGTGTCAATTAAACATTTTGTCTTGTGTTTGAAATACAAAGCATATGTATTACCTTACTTTGTGGTTCTAATCCATTTACTCCCAATCTATGTCCCAATTTATTATGTTGGAAAGTGAACCATCTGATCTTTACTCTGACAGTCTATATATCGAATGCAGATAATTCAAATTTGTTCTCAAGTGAGAAGATACAAGTGGTAAATTTAGATTCACATGCGGTTCAACAGATGATATTATCAGATCACTGAGTTTTGGTTGTGTGCTAAACTGCCTGCCCCTCTCATGTCTTATGCCAAGTCCATAGGTAATCATATGCATATGCTGAAAAGACGTAAAATGTGGTCAGAAATCTATGTTGGCTACGTTTTGTAAACAAGATTATATATGTATAAGATCCTTATTGTGTTATTCATACATACATCTCTTGTACTATTAGCTCAACTAGATTGAGGATAAGGAATTGGAGGTCTTCATTCAAATCTTGATGAGAGCGTAAATATTAATCTAACAACTAGTTAATAATAACATTTATTAAAAAAAACTAATTAATAATAACATTTTTCATTCAAAAAAAGTATAGCACAACCATAGAGACAAGTCTTAAAATTAGTGGCAGGCATAGAAATATAAAAATGTCACTTCATTGTTCATTGTTTCTGCAATGACCATTATGAACCTTGTATTTTAACCCAACCATTTATGCTGGTTCTGTGGCTAAGTTTTTTCCATGTCAGCCGCGTGGGACTTAAATTGCCAAGTGAGGTGTTTGTTTGCTCGGAAAATTTTCCATTTTCCAAGGCTTTAGTTTCTGATTTGTATCGCTAGGCAACTGCTTTACTCATTAGGTGAATAGCTTAACTGACATGTTTTTGGCTTCTTTGCTTTGGCATTCAGTCTTTGCTCACTACAATCTGTGTTGGAAAGAAGGTAAAAGTGTAAAGAATTGATAATTGACCTAGGTGATCTACTATCTGAGAGTTTTCCAAAATGTATTTTCTTTTTGCAAAATAAGTTAATAAGTGCAATAAAATATATAGATAAAATAACGTCATTTTGAGACTTATCAATGTTTTAATCTTCAAACCTCCAATGATACACCCTTGTAATAAACGTTTTCCCTCTCTCGGTATTTTTCTCAAATTTTTCAAAGTGAAAGAATAAGCAAAAGTGTGTGAAAGGTAAGGATAGTTGATTGTACAAATCTTATAGAAATTTGCTAAAATAGTAATTGTGTGAAAGGTAAATATCATCAATCTAGTGAAAGTCCAATAATTTGTAAATTTATTTGTTCAAATAAGAATATTTCGAAAGTTTAAACCTTAAATAGGTGAAAATTGGAATAAAAAATTTAAAAGAAAATATGGAAAATACAATATAGTGAAAAATGTGTCAAAATGAGAGAACCGATAGATGACTCCACCCCACTAATAGCCCTTTCCTTTCTAAGAGTGATGACTTCATTTAACGGGTAACATTTTACTCTCGATTTGAAAAACACATTATATCGTATCAATTATGGAGCCAGCAACTTATTGTTAGCCTTCTTTAAAAAAAAAACTTATTGTTAGCCCCTTCCTCCTGCCATCTTCCAAGGAACTAAAAATAAAATTTGAAATATTCACAACTTATTTAACCCCTTGAAAAAAAAATCATAAATTCATTGGAATAAATATTTGGGAGATCTTTACTTATCAAAAAATTAGGGACCAAGTAAAAGAAAATAATGATTTGGGAGTTTTTTTTTTGTTTTTTGGTTTGATAAATTAGTGTTGAGGAATAGGTTTGCATGACTATCTTCCAATTTATAATAGACAGATAAATAGATACTTGATAGATAGATAGATATCTCATTTATATAATGAAAAAAAAAATCTTCCAAGATCTAGGGATGTTTGGGTTATGTGTATGGGGGTTCCTAAGTTCCTTTACATCCTTGGGAGGAGCATGTTTGGAAAGGTCTTTTATATGGTGACAGTGAATTTTCGGTCCCTCAGATTCAGAATGTGGACAAAGAAGTTATTTCCCATTTTGTGGGAAATCAACAACGTCACATCCTTGCAACTTGTAACCCTTTTGCTGCACTTGTAGCTTTCGGGTTAGACGAGTCAGATGTGACCCTCGTCGCATCCTTGCAACTGAAGTTTAATATGTGGCATTTACAGTTGGCATAAACTCATGTGGCATAGGAAAGGAAAAAACTATATCGTTTATAAATACCGGGAAGAAATGCTGAAAACGAAAAAACAAGAACATAAGTGTTTGAAGGAGATTTTGTGGTGATGTCTCTAAAGGAGAACAATTTGATGTGACTAACTTTGATAAGCAGGATGCCGCGTGGATTTAGTTTTCCACTTTTTCTGATGTTTGGATAGCAGAAGGACAAACATGAATATTTTTTAAAAATAAAGGACCAAAACATGTTAAAAAATAAGATAGGAATCAAAAGTATATTTAGCTAATTATGAACAAGTTATCAATAGTTAACATACAGGGGTCAAAAATCAATGTTTGAATAGGCAAGCGTGTATTTCATTTTTATTTTTTTTTATAAATAAAATTGGATATAAAACTGGCTGAGGTTCAAAACTATCTCGTTGACAAGTTTTTGACCGTTGTACCAATTTTTACATGGTTCACCTCATTTTTTACATTGTCTAAAACCATCTATTATATTTTTTTTGTTAAACAGAATGAACACACGATTAGTTCCTAATTCAATCAAACTGATCTCTCTAGTTTTCAAAACTTTGAAAAATGATTATATAATGGCAGAGGGGCCTAAAAAAGACAAGACAAGGGAGATCTTTAAAAAATCATAATCTTTGATTAAAATTTCAAAAAAATGAGAGTTGAATTGAATAGTTAGAGCTTAGCTCTCAACCATTGAATATACATTCACAACAATACAAAATTGAATCTCTAATTGCAAGTCTCTTAAAAATGAGAGACTTGAATAGAGTAGTTGGAGCTTAGGCTCTCAACCATTGAATGTATATATTCACAGCAATACAAAATTGATTCTCTTGTTTTAAGAGATTATATATAAGGCTATTGCAATCCTAATCTATGTATATACATAATCACAATTATATACACATAAAAGGAAAGTCGAAATTCTAACACTTACGTTGAACTGTTTTTTTATATACACTTAGCTTCAACGAAATTTAATACGCTTCATCGAAGCTTATAAAAATTGACTATTGATTGCTACTCATTGACTGCTTGTAACCATTTAATAAATGATAAGCTTGTCAACCAACTATTTGAACTGTGAACTCTATATATTCACAAAGATTCATTGATCAATGACTGCTTTGTCACTTTCAAAAACTGCATTGCTTTCGATTCTACATGCTTCTTTAGATCCCTGCAAAATCAACATAAATATAAAGAAATAAGTAATTCATGTATAGTTTAACCATAAAAAATGACTTGATTGTCCCAAAGAACAAGTCAGAAAGTAGAGTATCCAAAATCTCTCGAATTCTCTAGGTAGTGTATAATTCTAATAACAACTCACCTGCACCGTGGAATGCTACACTCAGAGTCTTTGCAATTCCTAGAGTGAGCAGCAAGTATAAACCATATCTTTTTACACTGCTGGCAGCCCCGACTCACTCGAATTTCGCACCTACTGGCATGAGAGAACAGCTTCTTGATTTGAGAACAGTTTGGATGAGAGCAAGGTTCAGCATTAGCTGCACGGCATTGAGATGCATGCTTTAAAACGTTCAGCAGTTTCACCATCTGTGTGTAAGTCGGCAAGTATGATCAACAATTTAGTCTAGAACAAATGAGTAATGAAAACAACAAATCTAGGAATTAAACATATACCATTTTCTCATTTGACTCCTGATTCCCAGATTGATATATTGGTCTTGAATAATTTTGAGTCAACTTGAGTTCATTTTGAGTGAGCTTGTGTTCATTTTGAGTCAACTTGTGTTCATGGCAGTCAGCACCTCTATCCTTATAGCATGCAGAGCAAATGGTACACTCTGGACAAATCTCACATTTCCAGCTCTTTTGGAATACATTGTGTGCACTACAGATGCTACAACATTTTACAACAGTCATCAGAGTAGGATTGTGTAGATGGTAGAGGACCATCATCGAGGAATACTTGGCACGACGGAGTGTGTCAAACTGAAACTGAGACTTCTGGCAGAAGCTCAAAAAGTTATCCCTGTTTTCAAATAATCTACTCTCAAGGACAATATCATTATGTTTAGTGTTGGAGGGGATATCATCAACAACGGCCTGAAAATGGAACACAATTCAATGTTTTGCATGAAATTACAAATGATGAGAGAATCATATGAAAAACTTCAGGTTTAGGCTGTTACCTGACAAAGTGTATGCAACTCGCCATTCTTTGAAGGGTGCGCATCAGAACTATGGCATCTGAAATATGTTGATATGAAAGTCAATCCAAAAAGCCTTAATTATTGTGCACTGAATACAAAACTAGTTCAAGTATATGTATTCATTTTAAAGGGAGGTGAAAAACAAACAGTTGAAATGTATTTATGATATCATACCTTTCGCACTCCTGAATTTCCTTGCATTCAGAGCAAAACCATCGCTTCCCAGACACTATCACTTCACGGCAGTGTATGCATGCATATTGCAAGTGAGCTATAAGGAAGTTTTCCCTGGTAGGCCATATATTTTGGCCAACCTAATAGAAATTAGGGGGAATAAAAGAAAAGGAAGAAAGATCAGATTATGTAAATAACTTAAACTGGTTTATAACTAGAACATTGCAACGTTTCATTCACTCAATTATAAAAGGAAATATCCCATCGAATGACATTGTATAATTTATCTAAATATACAACACTACAAATGGAAAAAAAGTGGATGAAAGTAAGACAAGGTAGACATACTTTTCGCATCACTAAAATGTCTTTGGCAGTGTCTCTGGAAGGATTGGCATGTCCCATGGTCTTTAAAGCTCTATTTGGCACTTGTTCCTTCAACATCTTTTCATAGTCTCCTCCGCACTCTTTTTCAATGGTCTTGGCTGCTTCCATAGCATTACCAGACCAGCAGTCTCCATCGAAGTATGGCAAACGAGAAGCTGTCACCTTGGAGTCCCCTTTCTCAGCAGCAACAAAGAAATTATCATATATGTTAGTTAAACCAACAACAATATTTTCTTCAGTAGCCTTTTTTAACATTGAAAGATACCTGCATAAACAAACATTATAAATATTCAGTGGTTGGCAGGGCTAGTTTTTGAAAACAAAGAAGATAAAAGTAGGAAAATAGTACACTCAAATTCTCAATGAAATGTATACACAAGCTCATGAAAATCCAACACACACAGACACATAAAAGAGAAAGAAACTGACCACCGGCGTAGCTTATCATTTTTCGGAGTCTTTTGCTCTTTGGGGTGGCAATATAGTATATAATCATCCCCTTTTCTTGAAGGAGCACAGGCCCATATGTAGCAAGTCAGGAAACCCCTTTTTTTACAAAAATCAAGGTATCCAATCTGATGATAAGAAAGACAAAAAAAAACATACATAGAAAGAATGTAAGGATTAAGTGCTCATTTTATTAGTTCTATTGGCATTGAAATAGTTTAAAAGAAAAATACCAATATCTCATGGTAAACGAAGGTACGAAGGGCTTCTCCACTCTTTGTCCTTCTTTCAGGCATAAAATACTTGACAGAATCAAGATATGAAATGTATACACAACGCTGATTCGGATTTCCGCATTCAGAGCCAAACTCCTGGACATACATTCCAAAAATGCATATATCTGCTCCTTCAATCTGCTGAAACAGAAGAATAACCTGAAACCAAGCAAACTTCTATTAAATCTTCTTGAATAATCCAGACATATTAGAATAGACATCAAGAGACATTTAGTTCAGAAGAAGCAATAGGTTGTAATGGTATATTTATTTATTTACTGATAATCCACTGAACTTACTCTTGATCTATAAGAGAATTCAGCAGGGTAATTCTCCTCTGGAATGATATCTAGAAACTGCTTATTCACTTTCAATTGTTTGTCGACAGATAACACTTCTCTAATAGAAAGACCTTTTGCAGCTATAACCTACAATTTTGCAGTAACTCATGGTACATAAGTACATAATATAGAATTTCCAAATATATATATATATGGATGAAAAAGATCAATAACTTCAATAACACGACAGAAGACTAATTTTCTACTATTTTCAGTTTACATGCTAGGATAAGAATAAGAAAATGATAGGATATTTGAAGTTTATGTGCATACATGCGGATTTCTCGGTATTACCTTATCAAGATTCTCGTTCCCTTCAACATTTTCCCACTTTGCTCTCTCTTGCATGAGACACTCAAGAAGTCTTTTTTCTAAGTGGTCACTTAGCACGGTTCTTGGCAAGTCCTTAGCACCAAAATTAGCAGCCTTCAGTAAGTGAGCATGCTTTCCATTTTCAATTTCTTTTGAGCGGCATACAGGACATATATACTCAGCACTGCAATCCAAATCTCTTCTGTTGTTGTAGAGTGCACATATTTGATGTTGCCATCTTTTGCATTTATTGCATTCAACCCACTAGAAGAACACAACAGTCGTAAAGAGTTGGTACATAGTTCTCTGTATATCAAGCTGAATTATAAATTAATCGATATTAAAACTTACCGGTTCTTCAAGTACTTCATCGTTAGTCCTTTTTTCGAGATTTTTCTTAGAAATAGATGTCCCACTGAATGTGATTTTCCCACCTTTAGAAGTCTTGTAGCACATGGAGCAAATGCAACCCTGTACATCAAATTCTTCTTTTCTACAGAAATATATTCTCTTGATGCGTATGCCACAACATGAACAAACAATTGGTACTGGTGCAAAGTAAAGCTTTTTCCTTTCACATAATTGGCATGTGTTTGCTTCAGTCCCTGCTTCCTCCTCAGAAGTAATCTGTGTTAAAATAATTGTTAAAATAGAATTATAGATATATGTAAATTGCTAAAATAAAAAAGTCATTTTAATAAAAATCACAAACTAGAAATAATTTTAAAAAAAAAGCAGAAATTGACATTCAAAGTATCACGATAACAGAACATCCAAAGATGAAAAGAAGAACCATTCATGAGCTTTAACCAAATAGCTTAACTTTCTGGGATAGTTGGTTCATGACATAACTCATAACAGCAATACCTAAACAGATCACAGTAATTGAAAACACTGGAAGGTGGTGTACTAACCAGAACAGATTCCTTTCTGAGACCATTGATATGTTCTGTAATTTGATCATGTGTGAACAAATCAATCAAGGAAACAGCATCAACTATTGTGTTTGAGAATTTTGTTTGCTTCTCTTGATCAGGTGTTGGTTCACTGGCTTTCTCTTTAGCATCTGTCCCCTCTTGGTTGAATCCAATTTTATTTTGTTTGTCATCTACATCAATAGTAATAGCAACCTTGCTTATGAGAGCAGGCATATTCGAATTCGACCCAATGTCAATTTCCATTGATTTGCAACTGTCTATCACGACATGGCTTTCAAGATCTTTCTTCTCTTGATCAACTTTTGGTTCACTCACTTTCTCTTTAGCGTCTGTCCCCTCGTGGTTGAATCCAGTTCTTCCTTGTATGTCCTCTTCATCATCATCACCATCAATTGTAATAAGTTCTGGGACACGGTCGACTTCCACTGAGTTTCGGCAGTCTATCATGCCATAGATTAGGGAATCTGGCTCATATGATATTCGACCAGCTTCTAAGCCTTTTGAGGGAATCATTTTAGGCTCAGAAGTCAAATCATAAATCACGTAGTTCGTTTTCCCACTAACAGTTGTAACTGAGGACTTTGTTAGCTTCTCTTGATCAACTGTTAGCTCATCGGCTTTGTTTTTGGCAGTTGTCCAGAATGCAGTAGGAGTAGGCTCCTTGGTGAGAGTAGGCATACTGGAATTTAATCTGATGCCGTGGTCAAATTCAGTTCTGCCTTGTATATCCTCTCCATTAGTAGGAATAGGATCCATGTCGAGATATTGCATCCTGGATTTTATACCCGTGACAATATTCTTTAAGTTGTTGCTATCCATCACATCATAGCTTTCAAGCCCTTGCTGTCCAAATGTATCAACCATTACATTGTTGTTTATCCCCTTAACTCCCGCAGAATGAAAAATTGGATTTGTAATTTGTTCCACATTACTCTCATAATGGAGAGAAGAGAGGGGAAATTCTGAATGTTGCTGCACTTCTGGATGTGGTTGAAAAGAATAAGGATGAACCATCCCATTATTCCATTGATCAAAACTTGGATGGTTAGTCGAAGATACACCAAAACCTGAATCCATCATTTTCTGTATTTTGGCAGGTCGTAGTATGGATTCAGTATTATCTGAAGGGACATCATTAACAACATGTCTTACAGTGGAATTCTTCTGAAAATCCAACTTCTGTGGTTGATATTGCATTGTATCTTCCGAAGTATTCACTGAGGCAGATTGAGAGGACATAAAACTTGAATCTTCAGATTGGAGGGATCTTCCCATTGTAGTAGGAAAACAATCTTTGTATTTTGTCAGATCCATCTCCACTGCAAAAAGCAGAGGAGGAAAAACAGTCAATAATATATAGCTGCAAAGACAAAATCAATATTGTACAAAGAAAGATTCGAAATTATGGAGAAATCACAAACTAATTTTAACATACAGTTATTTGCGTGTTGCTGAGAAAAATAGTTGCTAATTGATCTGGTGTTGGCATCCAAATTGCTTCCACCATAAGAAACAGGTAAGTTAGAAAGTACATCCATATCAGCAACTGGAGGGATAGATGAACCATCACCAGGAAAACAAGGCAGGTTATGAGCAATAGAAGGATGAGATATTCCCGCTTCTGGCACGCCATAGTAACCAGTATTATAGGACTTAGGAACACCCAGTAGAGCTTGCACACGCTGATTCAATGTCTCCAGGTTCATATATTCCTCCTGCCAAATTTGTAGAAAAACAATTGTGCTTAATTAACAACATACAGGTACAGCTTGCATTTGATACTCCTATTGGCTTATGTTATTAGCAAAAAAATAGTACTTTAACGCTCAGACACAGGTCAGGAAACAAACCTTTGAAGCAGCATTGGTAAGTAGCAATATTTCCAGCGCAGGCCCAAGTTGCTCATTCTGAATGATTTCAAAACTGAATAAATTTATAGTTAGTATAGTCTCAATTCAATTGCAATCATATGTTAAAGTAAGTGCAACCACATTTCTTTGAAAATTAAATAACTTTCACTTACATTTTTCTTCTTATCCAATTACGGTTGTATACCATTTCAGGATGATACCGCCAGTCTGAGGAGAATCCTACTTGATTGCTTAATTCATCAAAACATCTCTTTGGCGGAATGTTCGAGAAAACTGATGAAGAATTTCTTGGTATATCTCTCCAAGTACTCCCACCAAGATGAAAACCCTTGGCAAACATCTTCTCGCTTTATCAAGCCACAAGAAATAATCAACAACTATATGTTAGAGAAAATTCCAACAATGTTCTTGATGTGCCATAAACTCGTAAAGAGGAAAACATAATTATAATAAATTTAAATAAGCTTGCAATCAGAAATCATCTAAAAGTGGTAACACAACCTAATAGACACAAAAATGGATGATCAAAGATCAGATGTTTAAATAGAAAAGTCCATGATTCAGGATGAACACGAGAAAAAAAATCAAAGAAGACTAATCTAAAATGCATCATTTAAGTATCAAATATTCATTAACCATAGACCACCATTTTGCTACTAAATAGATATTGAAAATTTATTTAGCATTTAGAAAAGAAAATCATCCTGACACCTCTACAGTTCTTTAAAAAAATTCAGTAACCCCTCCCTTAATTCCTCTACATTGAACTCTTATTTCTGATGGCAAAATAAGAAATGTTACGTTTAACACCCATGATCAATTGTTGAGATTATTTCCTTAATTGTTTCAAGTGAATTGTCTGTTTCAGAGGAGACGGATCCTTCCTACAGACAGTGTATAGTAGTACAAAAATATTCAATAACTTTTATACAAACATTTAATTGTAAAAGGATTTGTTTTTCCCATTTTCATTTTTTTCTCATTTTCTTAATAACTATCATACTTCTTTCAAATAATACCTTCCCCAACCTGGATGCAATTTTTTAACTTCTCTTTTTTTCACACCACAATATTTAGTATTTGAAGCAAATGTCACAAGCACAATGTGGTATTTACAGAAATCCTAAATAGTTTCACAATCTTTTTCTTGCCACAATATTCAGTATTTACAGAAATCCTAAATAGCGACACAAGCTCAATGTGTAAGTGTCACAACCTGTAAGACACTATTATCAATCCTGTGAGCTTATCAGATGTTACATAATTTACTCTAAACAAAATAACAGAGCCCCCGTTCAAATTCACTTAGAAAAAAGACTTGGCCAGCTTAAACCGTGGCTTATTAATGCTAAAAATTTGATCAAAACATCAAAACAAAATCTTTGAACATTAAAAAGTAACAAACAGTGTTTTTAAATAACAACTATAGTGGCGCTATACCACTATATTGTAGCGGAGTTTGGACAAACCGCATGCACTATTTAGTACAAAATGTTGACAAATAGCTGCTATAGTGGTGGCTCTATAACACTATTGCGCATGTTAGTCCGCTATTTTCCAATATCTGTGATTGACAACATTGGTAACAAATAAAGTGACCCCATAGTAAGAATGTTCAATAAACAATTAAATAGTTATAGTTACGCATCTTATCTATGTTTCAATTTAAGCTCACTACTATGTTGTCAATTATAGCAGCGCTGTTTCACAATATTTTGTACCAAACAGTGTATTACGGAACAATATCAATTTACTAAAATTCTAGCACTGTTATAGCTGCTATTTAACAACACTCCACAATCTTCCTCTTTCTAATTCTTTCTTCTTTTTTTTTCCAATTTTTTTAAAAGAACAGATACAAAAAGGATCATGCAAAATTCACAAAGTCTCAAAGATTCTTGGAAAACCATTAACATTAATTCAATTTAAATTCAATACCCCTTTTATCATCATTAATTTAAATCAAGATTCAAACACTCAAATTCATTAATTCAAAGAAAGAAAAAATAAATAAAAAAGCTCGTCAATTCAGGTTAAAAATACGAACCAATTTTATGAATGCAAATAGAAATTAACGAAAAGATTAAACTTATTATCAACAATTCATAATCATAGCAACATTTCAAAATGATGAATTGATTAATCACGAAGTTTAAAACAAAAGCCCCAATTCGAATCGATAAAATTAGGGTTAGGGTTTAAGAATTGGGAATAATATTGAGAAAGAGAGAGAAAGTTAAAGAAAGACGGCATACAATACAACGTGGACGTTGGTCTCTGTCTCTGTCGTTGACGTAGTTGTTGTTGTTGTTTTCTTCTCCTAGGGTTACGTGAACTTGTGGTCCCGTGGTCCTTTCTTTTTTCCTCTTCGTACAGCCAAGGAGTATTTATATATTCAGGGTTACGATAATTAGGTTTAATTTAACTTGAAAATTAATGTGACCCTCAATTTCAGTCGTTGATTAAGTTTGATAAATGGTTCAGATAACTAAACTAGCTCGAAATAAACCAGATCAATTAATTTGGTTAACTTGATTAATAAACTAAGTGAGTCGGAAAAAAAAAAACCAAGTGAGTCGAAGTTAAGTTAAAAGTTAAATTTGTCATCACCAAAAAAAGTTAATGAGTCAGTAAGTTAAAAGTTAAATTCGTCACCATCAAAAAAAGTTAAATTCTTTAAACAAATGAATGGAATTTAAGTTATGTGAATTCGGTGACTTTGTAATCAAGAAAGAAAACGCTATTGGATAGCCGCTAGAGAGAGAAGCTCTCACTTCTCTCTAAAAACCCACCCTTGCTGCTACTGCCTCTCCCCTTCAGATCTCTGGCTCTCCACCCCCTCCGCCATGGAGGTCTCTCCCCCCTCCGAAATGGAGGTCTCTCCTCCGTCTTTTATGGAGGTTTGTCTCCTCCACCATGGAGGTCCTTTTCTCCCCCACTATGGAGGGTTGTTTTTCTCCTTTACCCTTCCTCCATCTCTACCCACCTCCACTGTGAGAGACCCACCACCATCCCAACCACCACCAACACTCACATAACTTCAACCATAATAGATCTGATCTCATCTGAGCGGCCGCCACCTGAACCTCCACCCACTTCCTCCGCTTCCATGAACGCATTTGTGCCGCCAGATTCAGATCTGTGTCGCTTGCCACCAAAGTCTTCATGGTTGATTGGCAGTGTAGTCTACTTTGTGTTATTTGTTTTATGCTTAAGTGTTTGTGTGTTTGTTGTTGATTTTGCGTTATATTGTGTAGTATTGTGTTATGTGTTTTATGTTCTGGTTTAGTTATCAAAAGTGTATCACAGCTGAGTTTTGATGCTATAAAGCACATAAGCTGTGTAGTTATTTATGAGGATGCTCCCCACTTCAATACATTTGCCTTTTATCAACTGATTTTTGTCCAGCGTGATAAAGTGAACAAATCTGAGACCATGTTTAGTCGAAACGCGCGTGGTGAAGCCAAAAAAAATGATCTGTAACTGGATAGGAAAAAAAGACTTTGGATTCTCACATCTCCTTTGTCAGTATTAGAAGATGAAAGCTATTGATGAATGGGTTGTTAGGTTATGAATGTTGGTTTAATTTCTCATATTTGTCTGCAAAGTTTAGGTGTTTTGCAAATCATGCTCTTGTAGGGTTTTTCTCTTGTACTGGATCTTCAAAATTGTTGGGGAAGGTCCCTTCAATGTTAACGCTATCTGCTTGCAATGTTCTCTATGTTATGAGATGTTAAGCTAGTGTTTACCGTAAAAAAAAAAAATGTGAATTCGTCAATCATATTCTCAATCAAATCTGAGGTTGGTAGTTCAAATGATTTGAGTTAAAGAATAAAGGAGTTGAACCTAAATTCAAATCAAACGAATGAATAAATATTAATTTAACAACTAATTAGTAATATTTTCCTTAAAAAAAATATAATCCTTTTCAAATTTGCTTAGCTATTTTTTAAAATCTTTTGGTATTGTTGGACCATTTGGTTTGCCCCCGTTTGTTTTAGATTTTTTAAAGAAAAAATCTATTTTTTTAGTTAAAAAAAAAATCATTTTTATCATATTTAAGTTATTTTTTAAATTTTAGAAAAGTCATTGTAAAAAAAAAAAATTCATTTTTTTTTAGGCAAAATAAAACTAAAATTAAAAAGAAAAAGAAGTACAAGACTCGGGGACATGGACCTGACCCAGTAAACCACAAAATACCCTAATGGGTGATACAACAATACAATGGTGGTATAAGAGAAACAACCCTAATAAACCACTACCAGGGACAATCCAGCGAACCCATTCATTTTGACTCTAAAATGAAAAGCTATTAGGATTAGTTTTTTTCAAAGAGGAATGCTAGCAACACACCTTTTAACACACACTTTCTAACACACTCTCTTTGATTGGTTAAAATTCACATGGGTCCCACCAAATCATGTGGGTCCCATATAAATTTGGTGGGTCCCATGTGGATTTTAACCAATCAAAGAAAGTGTGTTGAAAAGTGTGTGTTAAAAAGTGTGTTGCTAGCATTTCTCTTTTTCAAAATCAATTTTTTTTAAAAACAAGGAGCTTAAAAAAATATTAAAATGATCTTTTTTATAGTAAACAAAAACAAATAACTTCAATTTTTTTTTAAAATCTCTAGATTTTTCTAACATAAAATCTATTTTTTTGTAAAGTTAAAACAAATGCATACTTTAAAAAGAAATGTATTCTCTTTGTCAAATTTGCTGAGCTATTTTTAAAAATCTTTTGGTACCGTTGGACCATTTGGTTTGTTTTGCATTTTTAATCTATTAGTTCAATTAAGCCTAATTTCTTTTAATTATTCACACGACCAATTTGGCAATTGGAATCATTGGGTTGCAGCAACACACACAAGCAATTTGCAGTTCCAGAGAGAGAGATGTAGTTCTGAGATGGTGAGAGTTTCATGTGATGCGTCAATAGAGGTCAAAACTCAAAATGATAGCATAGCTGCTTATGGCCATCAAGCAGAAAAAAAACCTATAAAATACAAGTATGTAAAGACAATCAAATGAAATGACATAAACATGGAAAATACATAGAGAACCATTATTGATCCAATTTCAGGTTCAAGTTGCTACCGTGTAAAAGTAGCATGAACAAATTTCTGTATTAAAAGATAACATGACGAACTCAAGTCAAATTTCAAACTGATTCAATTCTTAACGAATCGAGCTGAACCAAAGTTCCGCTTTTTTAGACTAATTTTCCGCCCTAAGTAAGTGTATTTTGATGGTTTTTTTTGCACTTAGTAATAGCACTTCTGTTTTATTTTTTTAAAATTCTTTAAGTACTTGAATGTTTAGTTGGATACGAGTGCCTGTATGACATGACATTAAACAATGAGATGGTGGTGGATACATATCCGACCATACTTGAGAGTATTACTAGATTCACCTTAATTTTTTTTAATATGATCATTTACTCATTTATTTAAATTATATGTTTAACCGACGGAAACTTCTTAAAGTGATTTTCTTTTTCAAAATAAAGTAAATTGCTTGATAATGATTTTTCTTTGAGAATTTTTTTTTTTTTTAGAAAATTTTCCTTCGAGAACTTAAAAGTATTTTTTTGCTAGTTTTTTTTTTATTTGTTATGATTTTGATCCAATGTTTTCACCCTTGTTTGCTAGTGATTAACCTTTGTTAGAGAACAAATTGACACATAGTGTTTTTTCTTTTTCAGTCAAATTTTTTCATACGCAATAGTCAAAGATCAAATCCATGACCGCTTATTTAAGTGGTATAAATATCTTGCTATTTGAACCAATTCATTATTTATTCGATATAATTCATATCATTTTCTCACATTTTTTAACTTTAGAAACCTAGCTGCGGGCAGAGAATTAGAAATTGCTGAGGGTTGGGAATGGCGAGTTTGAAGATGTGCCTTAGCATTTCTACACTTCTTAGTATACTCTTTATCCATTTTTATCTTCATTATTTTAATTGAAATTATTTAAATATTAATTAAAAATATTTTGGAATATTATTTTATATTCATCAGTTAATTCTTCACTAGTCTAGAAGTCCTAACTCAACTGGTAAAATACCGAAATTGTTAGGTTGGACGCCATGACCGGGGTTTGAACCCGGCGCCTCCACTTGTATGTGTGAGTTTATAATGACTTTACTATTTCGTCTATCTAAAAAAAAAAGTTAATTCTTCACTAATTTTACCTCACACTAAGATGACTTTTTTTATTTGTTGGCTTTGTCAAGGAATATATCTAGGGGGTCATGCAACAACCAAGAATCAAACCCCTATCACTTGTTTAAAGGGGTCCTAACTCCTAATCGTTTACTTGCATCATCTCAGTTGGTCATCGTTGACTTTTAACAACTATAATTTCCACAAGGTCATATCAAGGCTTCACCTGAAAAGCTATCTAGCATTAGTTTTGTTGAAGGTACCAATCCATTATAAAAGGTTTTCATTTTAAGACAAACAAGTATCTCATGATGTGGACACTGTTTTTGTAAATCCTTAAACCTTTCCCAAGTTTCATAGGGTTTTTTATTGGCTTGCTTGAAAGAGGAATGACATTAACTCTTTCATTGTGGACGGAAGGAAAATATTTCACTAAGAACTTCTTAGCAAGTTCTTGCCAAATGTTTAGAGAATTAAGCCAAGAAAGAGTAGGGGAATAACCTTAGCTTAAAAGGCATCACCCTCCACATCATAAATCTTGAAATTGCTCACAGCTTCAGTAAATTGCTTCAAATGTAAATGCGAGTCAACAATAGATGTTCCATTAAACTGACCAATGGTTTGTACCGTCAAAAACATCATAGGCTTGAACTTAAAATTAGTGCAAAGAGTAATGTTAGGAATACTCTTTTGAACACTCTCTCTAATACTCACTCTTTTATTGGTTTAAATCATTGTGAATCTACATTTTGAAAATTGAACTCATACAAAGTGGTGGGACATACATTGTGATGTTCGTAAATTCAACAATTATACATGTTAGTTTATGCTTGTTTTTTTTTTTACGTTAATAACAATCATTAACTATGGATTGCGAGTGTTCCATATGTAATCTAATTTATGAAGATCATAATTAGTTAAAAAGGATAATTTTCAATTTTTTTCATTAATTATGGTTGTTCGTGGTGCACTTTGGATTGATTATGATGCTAAAACTCATCCGATCCAAAAATTTAATTATTTACGGTTCGGTTTGGTTTAGATGAGTCCTAAAAAAATACTTGATCAGGTTCGATCCAATTTTATATGGTTTAGTTTATATCGATTTTTTATTATCTAAATTACATTTTTGTGAAAAAACCTATTAAAATTAATATTATAAGGATACATTTCAATCATATGTTTGATGCAAACTATAACAAATAATATGCTAAAAAAGTTGACAATAAGATTTGGAACACATGAAATAGTAAAAAAAAAAACTTAAATTTAACTTACAAGTAATATTAAAAAAGAAAAAAATCTAAAAAAAAGTAATATTAAAAAATTAAACAAAAAAAGATTAATTCCCTAAAAAAAAGATTAATGTAATATATTATACAAGAAATATACTACTCTCTCTGTTACTTTCTAAGTGTCGTTTTGGAATAATAACACCAAATTAACGAAGTGTATCTTTGCACCTTTTTTTTCTTCTATTATACCCTCATTTTAATCCACCACACACTTTCTCTTTCCAATAAATTTAATATGTTATATTTCTCTTGTGACAAAGAGTTGTTAATTAGTTACTATCTTTTTCTCTAACAAAATCCTGTTTTTAACAATTACTACTTATCTTATTTATAGAATTTTAACTAATTATTGAACTATTATTAATAGGTAACAAAATTTTGTTTAAATTTTAAGATAACAAGAAACAAATTTGTTTAAAAAAGACAAACTTTAATTTTTTAAATATATATCATTAATTAGTTTTATTGAAAAAGATAAAGGGTGTGTTTGGTTTGCAAAACAACAAGTATTGTACCGAACAGTACAAGAAAGAACAACACAATACAAGGGAGAACAACATTGGACAAATTTTTATAGCATTGAATAATTTTGTTTTATACGATTTTTGGTAGACGAAATGCTATTTTGGTATTTTAGACAGCCTATACGTGGGACAAAAAGTTGTGTTGTGGTTTGGTGACGGACAAAAATATCAATTTTTGTCCTTTCTCTTGCCTCCAGTTTGTCATGTACCTGAAACAGTTTTACAAATCAAACACTGGGCAGCTGGAGTTGTTCTGTCATGTCCTTCATTTTTTAGCAAATCAAGCGCACCCAAAAGTAACTGACAAATTGTACTCTTAAGGGCCTTTTTGATGGTCAGGATATGGAGACATGATATGATACATAAGTCATATCCTGCTGAAATCTCATGTTTGATGCACCAAAGGGATATGATAAAATAAACTATTTTCCTATCATATCTTGACTTTCCTTTGTAATTTCTATCCTAGGTATATACTGGGTTAGAAATTATCCTGATAGGGATGGCAATGGGTACCCAATGGGCAGGGTACTATAGTACCCATCCCCATACCCGCGTTTGTAAAAAATACCTGTACCCGGCCCCATACCCTCGTGGGCAAAAACTTAAGTGCCCTTCCCCATACCCTATGGACACCTAACTGCCCATACCCACACCCATTACCCGCACTTTAACTATGAAAAGACAATAAAAAAAAGCACCACAATTGAAATAAGACTAGGATTCAATTTTTTTAAATCAACTCATAAAATAGTATGAATCGTATTATTTAGCCAAATAAAAAAACAGTGTGAATCGTAGAATTTTGCGGGTACCCATCGAGTCTGGGTCCAATTTTCATCCCTTTAGAAGTATGAGATTCAAGATATAGTTACCTCAAAGCAGAAGAGAGGGATAACAAAAAGCAACGAAAGGCAAGCAGGCGACAAAGATTCACTACAATAGGAGGCTAGGTTTAGGTTACTGTAATAAGCAATTTTTAGGTTTAGGTTTAAGCTTAAATAGTTAGGTAAATTAATCAATTAATTAATATATATAAATTATTTATTCTATTATATAAATATATATATGCGGGTTGCGGGGCTGGGTAGCATAGTGCCCATACCCGTGCCCGTACCCTTTTAAGTTTGCGGGTAATTACTCGGACCCATGCCCATACCCATGAAAGCGAGGTTTTACTCTACCTATTGCGGGTATTTTTTGCGGGTACCCATCGGGCATGGGTCCAATTGCCATCCCTATGCATATGGGGTCTATTTAATGATTTTTTTAGTTTATTATCATCGTGGATACTCTAAGTTAGAGTTTGGTTTTTTGCAGGGCAAGTACCATTTACACATTTTGCAAGTTGTGGGTTAAATACTCTTTATGCTTCTCACCTTTTCAATAAAATTGGCTATTAAAAAAATACATTCAACGTGAAAAACTTTTTAAAGAATAATTTGTAAGTGCATTTTTTTTGACTTGAAGTCTATTCTCAACCTAGTGATATCTTAAGAGCACCTTCAATGGTGAACTCCACAAATGGTTATTTTGTGGGTTCCATTGTGACACGTCATTGTGAAATAACTCATTTATTTTTTACTCCGATGGTGAACTCTAAAACAATTTATATTAGGTCCCACAACTTTACCTTAAATATTAATATTATATTCATGTTTAATTTTATTACAACATAAATATTATTTTAAATTAATGTTAATATGAAAAAATTATTAAAAAATATAACAATAAAGGAATTTTTAAAGTTATAAAAAAATAGTAAAATAAATTAACAAACGTTGCATGCAACGTATATGCCATTTAAAAGAAGTACAACATATTTGTAAAAATAAAAGGTATCACAACTTATATTAGGTCCTTTCCTCAAAAAAAAACTTATACAGGTCCCACAACTTTACCTCATCTAAACTTTATAACATCGAAATTTCAAGGTATCAAAATTATTTATTTTTTTACATCAAAGCCCCACTCATATCGTGACTTCAAAGCAATCAAAGCAATCAATAATTTATACGTACCATCCCTTTATACATTTAACTTTTTATTCGTGTCCTTCAAAAAAAAAAAAACTTTTTATTTGTGGCGAATATCAATCTCTGTATCTTTCATAATCAATAGGTATGAGATAACTTTGATATTCACTCAAGTTATAAATAGAGCAACATCAACGGCAAAATTGCAAGCA
>Ga0315915_1003100_pt1 | contig 21184 bp, 9 predicted proteins | sample MpolbnodulesMG_FD_207738 | JGI IMG/M metagenome (GOLD analysis project Ga0315915, IMG submission 207738) | Medicago polymorpha root nodule microbial communities from Los Angeles, California, United States - branched nodules | ecosystem: Host-associated > Plants > Roots > Nodule | place: USA... | reverse complement strand
GGGTTTTAAGTTTTTTGAATTGGGGAAGAACATTGACATCAATTCATGGAAGAATTTTGGGGGATTTTGAACTCTAGGTGACAAATTATAACATTAGGGTTTCAAATTTATATATTTGGGGAAGAAAAAGCCGTAAATGAGAAATAGCCGTTGTGAATTTTCTGAAAATCAATCAATTTGGTCCTTGCCAATTTTCTGAAAATCCATCAATTTGGTCATTGGAAATTTTCTGTAAATCAATCAATTTGGTCCCTACTTGCGTGGCATCTGACGTGTTAAGTCTTGTAAGAGGTTAACGTTACACGTCACCTCCGTTAACAGACCAACTTAACGGAGGGACTAATTTGATTGACATTTTGTAAATTCAGGGACTAAATAGTTATTTCGCAAAATTCAAGGACGAATTTGGCCGATTATTTAAAATTCAAGGACGAATTTGAGGTATTAATCTTTGAGTTCCCTATACAGTAAGTTATATAGTTTGAACTAATAACATGCATCGTACGTTTGTGATAATAACATGCATCGTACGTTTGAAGAATGGTCCTAACTAATATCCTACCATCTCACACACTTTTGAACACACGTTTTTATTGGTAGAAATTTATATGGGTTCCACTCAATTTTCGTGAGGCATACATGATTCAGTTACATGAATTTTTGAGTTGCCAGCAAAATAAATTCATCTTTATTATTTGATTATCATTTTGTTTGATTGAGAGTGGATTATGATAGCAATTTGGCAAATATACCGTATCACACCGAGTAATAATCGTATGTAAGATTGTACAAAAAAAATAATAATAGTATGTACTACCTCCGTCTTATATAAAACCTTTTTGACGAATTTTTTTCTCTCTTTTTATAAGACTTCTTTAGTATTTTCTAATATATTAATTAATTTTTTACCAACATAACCATATTTATTTAACAAAGTTTTAAATTATGTACACCAAATGAAGTTATGCTACATCAATTGACGAGTAGGAATGACAATGTGGCGAGGTGGAGACGGGTTTTACCTTCCTCATTCTCATACCCGATTCTCATATACTTACTCATTACCCTACCCATACCCAACGGGGATGAGAAATTGAAATTCATCCCCGTCCCCGACAGGTTTGGGTATCCCTGCCCCATCCCCACAATGAATAATTTTTTTTAACAAAAAATAGAAGTTTTTTTGCAACCCCAAGAGCAATGTTGTAACATATTATCCAACAATATACTCACTTTAACATTTGTTAGATCGAATAATTTAGTTGCTCCTTTAAATATCAATGGTAGTTTTTTTTTTTTTTGAAAACTCGGTATCTGATTCAAGAATCGACTAATCCGAAGGGACCAATCTCATCGCCCACTTGCGGGGGGCCCCGTTTAAATCCAGAGCAAGCTCTGTATGGACTTAGCCCACCGAAATTGGCGCCATAGGGAATCGAACCTGAGACCTTTGGAGGAGCAAACTCCAAGATCTCAAGCAACCACTAGGCCAACCTCAAATGGTAGTTTTTATAACATGACAATTATCAAACAAAATAACATGGCATATCAACATAAAGTAATTTACTAAGGGTTTGGGTATAGGTTCGGGGTGGGTACCTATATACCTGTCCCATACCCGTGTTTTGAAATCGGGGAAAACCCAAACTCATACCCAAACTCAGTCAAAACGGGGAAAACCCGTCAAATTGAGTTTGGTTTGGGTGGGTAACCGCGGGTATGGGTTTTGTTGCCATGCCTATTGATGAGGTAAAAATTTGTTAGAATGACGGTGTATATAAATTATAGGATTAAATAAGTTTTCCGTCCGTATAAATATAACAAATTTTTATTTTAGTCCCTAAAAAATAAAATGAGATGTTTTCATCCTAAAAAATTTGTTTGTTTTAGTTTTAGTCCTTAATGGATATAATTTTGACATTTTTTAAACATAATTTGAATATATCAAAGTTGAACATAATAAACGGACATAACATGGATACATCTTGATCATAAAGTTTTATAATTTTGACATTCATATGAACATAAATTGGTCATTAAGGACAAAAACAAAATAAATTTTTTTGTGAGGATGAAAACATTCTATTTTATTTTTCAAGATTAAAATCAAAATTCACTATATTTATTAGGACGAAATACTTATTTAACCCTAAATTATATAAATTAAACTCTTAGTCCTAAAAGATATATAGTAGATTAAGTCAGAATTTACTCCTTTATTATAAATTATAAGTCACTTTGTACCAAAAATTGTCTTCAATTGTAAGTAATTTTACAATATGAAATAAATGTTAATGCTTCTCTTCATACCATATTTTTTATCATTTATTTATTAAATTTCTTTAATTATCTTTCTCATATCATTAATAAAAAATAATTTTGTAAAGTAACTCGTCATTTTTCTTTCTCGTAGTATAAAATTAACTATGTTTTTTAACTTGTGTGTAACTATTATAGGGAATTATAATTTAGGACAATGGTAGTAAATATTATCATATCCATCCATTTTTATAATGATAGGCTTCACAATGTAGGTGACACTTTTAAACTAAAAAATTGAAGTTATAAATGCACGCGTTACATCTTGCTGGCTCCTCCATCATTGTAATCACATTTACACTCCAATGTCTCTTATGTTCATCTTTTCTCACCAACAAAAAACTTCCAGCTACTAACCGTTTTTAGGTATGTTGCTCCATGTTTTAAATTTCATTCAACACAAATAAGTGGTTCATCGCAGCACACCCTAGCAATTATTTACAAGATCTTTTAATTAGTTTCCCACCCATTTTTGGTATCAACACTATTTATTTAGATAGATTTTCATTTACTCACCATCTGATATATTCAGAAGAGTACTTTTGTTTACTATTTTTAGGAAGTAATGGAGGTTCAAAGTACTAAAGAGTTGAAGGAAATTGTGGTGGTAAAGTCTTCACTAGAAGGAACTTGTAGTTTGGTTCTAAGGCTTTGTGCCTTGGTTCTAACCCTTACGGCTGCTATAGTACTTGTTGCAGATAAACAGACCACAGTGGTTCCAGTTAAGATTTCAGATTCTTTGCCACCTTTGGATGTTCCTGTTACTGCTAAGTGGCAATACATGTCTGCCTATGTGTAAGTTTTTTTTTTCCTTAAATAGATTGTTCCCACTTTCTATGATGTTCTTAATTTTTACTATTAATCTTTCACTTTTTTTATTAATCGTTCACTTTGATTAGAACTAATTGTATTAGAAAATCATCCTATTAATTATATGCATTGAGAAACATGTTCAAATTACTTTTGTTAGGTTTTCCTTATTTGCACCGCGTCTCAACTACTCACTCCCTCCGTTACCCTTAATAACAGAGTCAATTGCAAAAAAAAAAAAATTTCCAAAATAATTGAGTCATTTCACTTTTCAATAAAATATTAATTACTTTTTTCTTTTTATAACTCTAATTAATACTACTTTCATCACTCTCAATTCAATATATTCCATTTTGCATTTATGATAGTGGAGAATGCACCAATACTTAACAAAAGCACATAAAACTATCTTTCTCTCTCCTTCATTTATACATTTTTCTTAATATGTGTGAAATGAGTTTTTGGCACAGTTAATCTAGGACGGAGGGAGTAAAAGGGTTGCAATTTTCTCATCAACCAATGCCTTTAATTAAAGGAAAATCTATACTACCCTGTTAGCTTCAAGTAGCTATTCCCTGTTGACTCTAGTTTTTTTTAATTTTAACAAGGCCTATTGGCTATTTATAGGCAAATTCAAAATCGATCATAAATGCCCCAAGGGATAGGCTAGGCCTCCAATTATTGATTTATTTTGTTAATGTAATCTTTCTTTTTGTTATTTAAACCTAACAAGAAAATATATTAAAATCTCAAACTATATATAAAATAACTCAAACTAGTATTAAATCTTATTTGGAGTGTCATCATGAGTTTATCTCAGTTGATATATACAAAACATAAAATATACAAGATTCAGGGTTCAAATCTTGGCCACCACAAAAAAAAATCTTATATGGAGTTGCATGTACACATAACAAACATAATGTAGACACCAAAAATACAACAAAATTGTCCATTCATTTTATTATGCTATTTATGAATTTACTAATATATCTAACCATAGCTTAAATTTAAAATACAACATTTATATTTAGACACTTTTGTTCAACATCTCATTTTCTCTTTATCTTTCTTACAAGAAAATTATTTATTTACATCCATTACGTAAACATCATGAGAGAGGTAGATATGTCTGGACTAAAACTCATATCTGAAATGAAATGTTATGGAAGAATCTTATAGTAATAATAATTAAAATAGTTAGAGAGAGGGTTAGAAGAAATAATGTTGTAAACATTTTTCTAATTCAAATTGTTCAAAAACCAAACCATGCCTTCTCCATAGACACGGTATTTTCTAAGTTCCCCATTTTCAACGCATTTATATTTACGGTTGCTGGTCAATTCGAGCCAACCATGCATTTCTATTTGGTTGGCTGAAGGACTTGAAATCCCCGTAAAACTCAACCATACTTGTTGCCATTAATAAGATCGTGACTCACTTCTATTATTCTATGTCGTTGTTATTCAACTTTGAAGGTAACTACTTTTTGATGGGACCTCTTTTGTAAACTAATTATCATTACTGAATTATTATTTTTAAAATTTAAATTAAATTTACGCTAAAATTATAAGAAATCAAAAATTACTTAACTTTTATTTGAATATTTTTCCGCTACAAAATTTTCTTTCATAATTTGATCTTATTTTCAAATTTAAATTTAAAAACACATAAATTAAATTAAACTAGAGTAAATATTGTCCCCGTGACTCCGTGAGCTTAGCTCCGTCCGTCGGTAAAAACAATGCATGATATATGCAAGTTTCAGGATTCGAACGTCGGACACCCCAAAAAAAAACTAGAGCAAATATTTAATAATAAAGTATATATACAACTGGAAAAAAATCGGATTGACGGACATTTGTGGCGGTTATTTTCTAAGTATTTGAAATAAATTGTTTCTTGATTATTATATTAGAGCTATATCTTGAGTTTCTTACCAACTGTTTGTTGAAAAACTGCAAGTAATTAATTAAACACCATTTTACATTTTTTTCTAGATAAGAAATCAGTTTACTTATGTACTAGCAAATTTGATTGTTCATACATAGGGATGACAAACGGCCGAGGGGGTGGGTAGATTTAAGAGATCAGGTTCAAAATCTCAATTCAATCCGCCTAAAATAGTGGGTTAAACAGGCTAAGGCTACCCGTTTTTCCACCCATATACCCTTGCTAAAGCGGACACATTCGGGATTCGTCGCCATGTTTTTGACATCTTACTACCTTGTATCACTCCCTTAGTTATTCATAAAATGCAATGATTTTGTTTCCTAAAAAAAAAAACTCAATAATTTGTTGTTTTTCATGTATTAGGTATTTTGTGGTGGCAAATGTTATAGCATTTGCATATGCAACCTTGTCTTTCATTATTGCTCTTGCAAATGGACATAAAAGCAAATTATTGGTGACATTGGTCACTCTACTTGACGCAATAATGGTAGCTTTGCTCTTCTCTGGTAATGGTGCTGCCTGGGCTATTGGTGTCCTTGCTGAGAAAGGAAACTCGCATGTGCTATGGAACAAAGTGTGTCATGTCTTTGACAAATTTTGCAACCAAGCTGCTGCTGCGTGTTTGATTTCACTTCTTGGATCAGTAGTATTCCTCTCTCTTGTCATGCTTCCTGCTTTGAGACTTCATCGAAGAAGAACCTAGATGCATGCTTTTGGAGACCTTATTTAATCAAAAAAAAATTATGTAATTGATTTTTTCTTCTGAGTATGTGATTGACTATTTGTTGTGCACAACTTTGTTATCATATCATATGTGTGACATAATAATGTTGGTATATTTCTTTGTAACATTTGTGGAAAAGTTATTTGATTAGAAATGTGTGATGTGTTCGACTTGCAAACATATAAATGCATGTTGTTTCTACTTTTTGTATTTCTGGTAGTTTTAATCATTCAACAACACAATCTCTAAGACTCTCTTTTTGATACACATATATTTTTAAATTTTGTGCGAATCTTACCACCTCATGTTGTATGTATTTCCGAATTTGTGAGAGCTGTGTAAATTTCATCCAGTAAAAGGATGTTAGAAAGAGATTTGTGACACCACGTAGAATGACCCTTATAGATATCGGTTACATTTGAAACTAAAAAAAGGAGGGCAACTACACCACCCCATATTTCTAAAAAACCATATGTTTCAAAAATATACTTCTAGACAACATACATTAAGACGACATAAAACTTACTTTTTTTTCTCAAAAAAACTAATAATAAAACTTACATTTTTTCGGTATGTTTATATCTGAAATAATATGATACTAAAGGTGTGGTGTGGAAAGTTCCTCTAGAAATGAGATATATTTGGTGAAAACTAAAGAAAAATAGTAGGGCACATGTTGGAGCATATGATCCTTGTTGACCGATTTGCGATCTCTGAAAGGTGCAATATATTGTAACAAAACATCTTATTATGTAGCGTCAATAATCACACATCTTAAGTGAATAAATCTTACGATTTGTTCCATGAGCTCTATTTGTATTTGTAAGAAGAAAAACCTAAAGAGTCGAATCCCTTCCCTTAGAATCATGTTTTGGTTTTAATTCTTTTTCCTTCCTTTCAACCGCAAGGAGCACTCTTTACATCAATGATAAAATTAAGCTTCAGACATTTTGGTTGTTGAAAGCGGCATACGCTGCTTTTTCTTTTGATTATCATTTTTGATAGTCTTAACCAATTATATACTTGGAAGCTATAACTTAATTTGTATTTTTCTTTCATTATTGGTTCTTTTTTAGACTTTGTAAACTCTTGATTTGTTCATTGCATCTGTTAAATTGTCTCAGTGTGTGCTCTATATTATTCCCTTACAGCTAAACAGATTGAATTTCGTACAAAATATACGAACAACTTGCCATATGATTTGGTATTTTGTGAGGTTAATTTTCAAAATCATGTTCGCTTCCAATCACCCGTTACCATACCTAGCAACTAACTCTTAAGAAAACCAAAACCAATAACCTATAGTCCTATACTGCTATATGTTAAGAATTGCCCAAGGACCAATAGAATTGGTCTTCTCCTTTTTTTTTTTTTCTCATTCCCGTCCTACGCGAGTTAATTCACGCTGAAAAATGCACCTATGTGAGTTAACTCACGTTCGGCTTTTTTATGGGAATGAGCAATTCTGAACGGGAGAAGAGCAATTCTCAAGGACTAAACAAAACTGAAAGGCATGAGTCACATGAATCAATGGAAAATTGTTTTTAAATAATTGATAGGACCCACAAAAACTTCAATCCTCAAGAGAGTGATAGTGTTGATAGCACATCTCTATGGACCCAGTTCTCATGCAATCAACATTCCCTGTCTTCAAGATGGGACAGTTCAAGATTCAACCTCAATATTTAAAATTATAAAAATAAAAAAAAATAAAAAAATCTGCATTTCTTTGGACCGTCTCATCAAGATCGAACGGTCACCGATGTCCCTGAATGCATTTATGAGGGAAATGTTGACTGCACTGCAGGGAATCCAAATTCAAAAAATCAAGTTTACTTCCAATCACCCATTACCACAACTATCGACTTACTTTCAAGAAAAGCAAAACCAAGAACATATACAATGATTCTAAGCATTGTTGTATGTTATGAAGGCGACCGCAGCGACTTGTCATACATATATTAAGCAGATCAGCCCAAGGACTAAAGGTGAAATGCATGAGTCTCATGAATCAATGTTAGACTCATTTTTAAATAAATGGTAGGACCAACATAAACTTCAACCAATAAACTTGAAAAGAGTGTCAGAGATCCTGTAATCAACATTCCCTGCATTCAAGAACGGACGGTCCAAGATTCGAGCTCAGTATCTTGAATAATAAACTAATAATTAAAATCTGCATTTCTTTGAACCATCTGGTCAAGATCGGATGATCGGTCACCGATGTCCCTGAATGCATTTATGAGGGAACTGTTGACTGCAGTGTATCCATATTCCTTTTCTATATGATAGTACAAATGCAACATAACAAATCAATCACAAAGGATTTCTATGAAGGCCTACAATATCAATCAGCATATGGCCTCCAATATCAAATACAACGGTAGACGATACGACACAATTATCAGCAGCTCATGCAGGGTAAAACTTTTGCCCCCCATGTTGTATTTAGTATACAGATGTTTATAATAGTCTAATGACTCAAATACCAGCTCCAACTTGTCCACTCCATACGTTGGAGGAAGAATAACCTATGAAAAGTTTCAGGGCATACACAAACACCACTAATTTTGAGGATGAATTAAATGAGGCTCTACAACAATTGGGTCATAGGGCAAAGACATGCTTTGTGAACTGCAAGAATTCGATTATTGCGGAAGAACAGGAGGAGCAATAGCACGAGTGTTATATGAACTGCAGTGACCGCATTTATGCCCAATAATGTGGAAGGAAACTTCGGTTGTATCATTGCAGTCATTACAAAGTATCCAAACCTGCAACGCCGTGCTGTTTTAGTTCTCAGAAATTTGCTAATATAACCATGATATATGCATGCGAAAGAAAGGACAGAAGGTCCATTCATGCTCAGTGTTGTCAAATAACAGTTATAGCAAAACAGAATTTGAATAAATCACAATCGTTTACAATACGCTATTTAGTACAAAGTGAAGTTAAATAGTGGGCTATCGCGACGCTATAGCACTGTAGCATATCGAAATTTGAACAAATCTCTATTTTCTGCAACGCACAATTGACAACATTGGCCATACTCATAAGCATGTATGATATCAAATATGTAGGTTCTAACGGCTGTGAATGAAATGGAGATAAATAGAGATAGCATGTATTAAACTAGCATTACTAGGAGTATAGTTTTACCTTTCTATTCCGATAATCATCAGGCATGACAGTTGCTTCGATCTAATATAGCACCAAAAAAAAAAATTAGTGAGAAATCACAATTTTAGTAAAGAACATATATTCAATATTCTTGACCAGATAATTGTGGAGCATAAAAACTTAAAATCAAGTGAAAACAGATGCATGTAATTTAACCAGCTACCTCTTCATCAATTCTCTTCCATGCCGTAGACATGTCAATCACCGACTTGGAACATATGGGACAACAGTACCTGAGCCATACACCTAGTCGAGTTAATATTACAGCAAAGATTATGCTTTATAAACGAAAAAACTGTCAAATAGTAAGCAATATACTCACTTGTCACGCTTTATCATCTCATGGTAACATTCACAATGCATTGTGTGGCCACATTTCATAACAGTTGTATCTTTCAATGAGTCAAAAAGGTACTGTATCAACACAATAAAGTCACATCAGAATACTCTCCTGCTTCCAGTGACATATAGAAATTCCTTATTTAAATGAAAACATGGTATAGGGGAAAGGGAGGAAGAGTATGGACCTCGTAACAAATTGGACAATGATGCCTCATGGAGTTCTCCACACATAAATGGTTGTCACGCAGAGCAACTGAATAGCAAGACCCTGTTGAAATGGAGCAATTTATTTTAAAACAGAAGGAAAAAATAGTTCCACTAACTAAGTCAATAAATTTATTAGATATTGCTCCAAAGTCCGATGGAAACAAAACAATCCATAATAGATGAATTCAGAGAAAACTATTGCTAACTGAAGCTAACCTTTCAAAAAAATGCAAAACGCCATGGATCAGGGTTTTTTTGGGTAACTACCAAAGATCACAAGGCTTTGATCTATACTACTCCCTCCGTCCTAAATTAAGTGAGCCATTTGCTCATTTCACACTTATTAAGAAAAATGTATAAGTGAAGGAGAGAGAGAAATGGTTTTAAGTGATTTTGTCAAGTATTGGTGCATTTTCCATTGTCATAAATGCAAAATGAAATATATTGAATTGAGAATGATGAAAGTGGTATTAATTAGAGTTATAATTGGAAAAAAAGTAATTAATATTGCATTGAAAAGTGAAATGGGTCACAGTTATTTTAGGACAATGTTTTTTTACAAAAGGATCACTTATTAAGGGACGGATGGAAGGAGTATTTGAATTGATACACTAGATTCTGAATTATTTGTTTTTTGAGAACCACTTTTTGGTCCCCAAAATGGATTCTGATTTCAGAGGATAACAAGAACAAGGGAAAAAGGAGGCAGCAAAGCCCAATATATCATCAAACAGAAATGTGTCTTATTGCATCAGCAAGCGGGTAAAATACGAAATCACTTGAGAACAAGTTGGAATAAGGTTAGAAGTTCTATGGAATATATGTAGTACTAAATTCATACACTGCTTTAGAAAACAAGGTTTCATTCCATCCATCTATAGAAAATTGATTTTGGAAGCTAAAATGATAAGACAAAAGCTAATATGTTATTAGTACTCAACTGTTACAGAAAAAAGAAAACAGCTGATAGAATCATCAATAGGCAATAGTGATTTTGAACTTCTAGTGTCACTACAGATGCTAACATGTTTGGCAATTCTTTCATACTATCAAAGGAAGTACATAATTGAAACGTCTATTAATATGAAAATTAACAATTTGCAGCATAAACTAATTTGAAGGAAAAAAAAATTAAATGTTTCATCGACAAACGAGGAAAAATGGCAGCCTTGTGATGAATACATACCACACTTCTTGCAATGGAAATAATTCTCACTCCCACCAACTCTGTTTACAAATTACATAACCAAAATTAGTTGCATCTCATAAATTTGGGAAACCTCAGAAACTATTTACTCAAATACAGTTGTACCTGCAGATCCCGCAATCCTCACAGTGAAACTGTTGTTTCCCCGTCTGCATAATGAGCGAACAACAATTAGCTCCAAATAGAAAACAATAAGCTTAATCAACAATAACAATATTCTCAAATTCAATCATATCAAAAACGAAGAAACTTAAATCAAATACTGCAGATTTATTCAGTAAATCATTACATCATCATCAAAGAATTTGCAGAGGTCACAGTAATATTCTCCCATTCTGACACCACAGTTAGTGCAAACTTGAGCAACCTTCAAAAGAAACATTAAAAGAAAACATCATAAATCTATCCTAAAAAAAACAAAAACACAACAGATTCAAATCAAATTATGAATAGATACATACTGGCTGCTCTGTGTCACAAACCGAACAAACAACCTGAAACAACAACAAGGTGCAAAATTCATAACCAATTCACGTCAAATTACACAATAACCAATAAATTCTGAAAAACACAAATCAAGGGTGCCCTTATTCTTACTTGTTCAACATCATGACGATCAAGTTCATGGCGATCAAAAGGGTTTTTCAGCATGCTCTAAAAATGAAAAAAATAACACAAACCCAGATCAGAAAAAAGCAAAAAGACAAGATTTTTAACATGAAAACAAGGAAAAAAGAACAAAAAAATACCGTTGCCTCGTTATGACAATGACGGCAAGAGTAAACCTCATTGCAACAAGGAGCACGAATCCTGCATCTTCTCCTATAATGCTTACACCTATAAATGAAAAATCAAATACCCACAAAATTAAAACGCAGAAATTTGAATAAAAATGAAAACTTTATGGAAGATGAAAAAGTACCCATATCCCATCTTCCCAAAATCAAGACGTTCAATGGCAGAGGCTTCCATGAGTTTTGGATGGGAGAGGGAAGGAAGGGTGAGAGAGGGGATTTTGTTTTGGTGTTGAGAATCGTTTTGGCTTGATCCACAACACAATTGAACCCATCGTGCTTTATATATTATTATACTATTTTTCTTTTTTTAATTTAATGTAACGCAGTGAAATGAAATAGAATAAGAGCCCGTTTTGTTATAGTTTTTTTAAGAAAAAAATCACTTATTTTAAAAAATAATTATTTTTAGAAGTTTTGCATTCGTTTGTTACAGTTTTTAAAAAAAAATCAGAATCTAAAAAAAATCTAAAAACAGTTTCAAATGTGAAGCTGTTAACGGCAGCTTCTCAAAAAATAGATTTTTGTTAGAGGAGAGAGAAAATATTTTTTAAAGATTGAACTAATTTTGTAACAAAAAATCTCTTTTATATAGTTGTATCCAAACAAACTAGATTATTTATTTAAAAAAAGTGATTTTTATCACGGTAAACAACTGCAAAATAGATTATGATTTATCATAAAATCTCTAAAATATAATCTCTAAATTATTTTACGTCAAAATCACTTTTATTTTAATCCGTAACAAATAGGCCCTAAGTGTTTGATTGAGTGAAACATAATTTTGCTTAGATTCACATTTTAGTCCTTCAAATATATGAAATTGTAAATTAGTCCTTAATTATTTTAGTTCTTAATTTAGTTTCTCTATTTTATTTTTATTTTTCTAACTCTATAGGTTTTTAATCCGGTAAATGCTTCGTGGTATCTCATAGTTTGAATCATTTAGACGTGTTATGGAACTAATCATCGAGCCGGTAGTAAAACATCTATTTTCTTTATTGGGTCTCGTAATAATATCTTGAAATTGACGGTGTAACATGAGAGTGGTTGTCCATTTGATGTGTAAAATTCTTTTAAGCTGTGTGCTCATTAACTCCTTAAATAATGTGTCAGTTCTGCATTTTTTTATAGACCGGAGTGGTTAAATAGGATTTGACTTCCCTCCATTTACTTTCATCTAGTTAGTACTCCCTCCAGTCATATTTATAAGAAAAAGTTGACTTTTTAGATTCATTAAGTAATTGATGTATCTTGTCTATAATATAGACCAAATACATCATTTATGCAATGAATCAAAAAAGTGAAATGTTTCTTATAAATAGGAACGATGGAGTATCCATTTATGAAAAAGATAGACACATATGTAGATTAATGATTAAGTGAATTCCACCGGTAGATCCCACAAAGCTATCATATGTGTCTGTACACTAAAGGGAAAAATGTAAATGTGGAGGAATTAAACAGGTTCAATTTTAAGAGCAAATTACTAGTATTTCTTATATACGAGGACCAAACTATCAAAAAAAATTAATATAATTTTGAGGATGGAAAGGTTTGTTGAATAAATGAATTAAAAAGATGGGCACAAGTAGAAGATCTAATAATGGATAATAGTATATGCCCACTTGGTTGGAGATGGAGAGTAGAGAGAGAAAGAGAAGATAAGGGGTGGCATGGTATGGCAGAAGAGAATGACTTAAGAATAAAATAAAGGGATATGGCCGCTAGATCAACGAATGGTATTTCAGAAATGGGAAAAGCCAACTAACCGTAACAAAAAATCTTTGTGTTGCAATCATGGTTCATTTCATTTCACGGTTTTACTTGTGGAAACATCAATCTCCTCAAAAAGAAAAATGTGGAGGAAATTTAAGAGAGCTGTTCCAATAACAAGATATGTTCACAACTATGATTTTTTTTTTTTTGTAACAAAAGAAAATTAGAAAAGGAAAAAAGAAAACAAAAAAAAGGAAAAACTGTTTTAAATACACCTAAGGCATCATTCGGTAAGCACATAATAAACATGTGATTCGTTCAACATGACAAGATGATATGAACTAATAGTTTTCAACTTAACGAGAATGCTTGCACACAAATTTCCCTTTGTGGAACGTCCTTTGCGTGTCCCCATCTTCATGCTACCAGCTCACCATCGTTGGAGTAAGAATAAGAGGGGCTAAAGAGTCGGTCCAAAAGCTTGTTGAGTAAGTTGTAATTGGGAAAAAAGAGCTAAAATCGTTGAGTGCTTAGTTGATCGGACATTGTCAAAACCTAGCTTGTTTCTTGTGCATCAAATATTCCACATAGCAAGAATTTCAATATTACTCACTAGTATATGAATTACCTTAATTAGCTTAGTTATCCGGATCCAAAAGCTCTCATCTATTGTGAAAATTTCCAGAAGTGTGAAACAAATTTTTAGTGTAGCTATAAATAACTTGATCTTTTAAATATTTATATACTAATTATTACTATTACTTTATTTTATCACATCACATACAAAATAGAGACACAAAATCTGCTGTATATTGGATATACAACTTAACAAAACACCCAAATGTTCATGTAAAGTTTTTTTCTTTTTATATTCCTTATAAGACAAACAAGTGTCTGAACTGTTTTGGTGGACAACTAATAACTGGATCTCGACATATGGATCCCACGAGGTGATCTGGATATTTCTCAAGGACCATTTCATTATTTTTCTAATTTTAGTATATTATTTGGCTTGGAGATTCATGCACCTCCTTGCTGTTCTTATCAAGTGGCACTGCATGAAATTATGAATCATCCTTAGTGGATTAGATGCAGTCTGAACAGAAAATGTTATGCCATGATAAGTGACAATATCATAAAAACAAGGTTTATGTATGATTTTGATACCTGCATGCAGGCTGCAAATATATTTGGCTGTTTTTAATTTCCGTAAAAAAAATAATAATATTTGCAAATATTTCGCTTTTTATTTTTGGTCTTTGATGTTGTGTTGTAGTCCCTGTAAAATTTGTTTATATTGAAATTTCTCCTTGTAATATATATTCATTTAATTAATTTGTCATTATTTTAATTGACTAAAATCAAATATTTCACATATTGCTTAGACTTATTCTAATATGAGTAGATTTTATAAAGAGTGAAATAAAACAATAACTAAAGCAAATAGTGTTTACAAGGATTAAAATCAATACAAAAAGATTTTTTAGTTAATATGACTTATATTGTGAAATAGTGGAAGTATGTGTTGGTAAAAATAAAATAAAAATAGAGGAAGTATATGTTATGATTCTTTTGCCAAGTTATAACTTAAAACGTATATTTGTAAACTGCTACAGTATTGCTTTGTGTGTTGAAGGAGTGATTCATATGGAATGGTGATTTTTTTTCATTGGAAAAACGGGTCACAATTCACCTACACACAAAACTTATACACTCAAACTATCCGCACTATAGGAGAAACGAGTAAACAAGTTGCAAATGTATGAATTTGTGTACCACTTTACATTCATTTATGCAATTTAAGTTTATCCTTTAAATTCCTTGCAATTTACACTTTTCTTTTAAGCGATTTACTTCAGCGGATTCGACACGTGTTCGATCCCAGCGTTTACTTTTTGTTTTACATCAAGAACATTCATACTTTCTGCTAGACATAAACACAATATGCACCGAGATTTACTGGTTGATCTCTCAAGTTAACCGTTTTTGGAAACCAATATTTATTTACAAAACAGGGTAAACACTCCCATGACTCAATGCAAGACATTGATAGCAAGTGTACAAAAAATTGTGAAAAATAAAAGGTATTTTAAGACACGTTGAATTTGCTTTGAGGATTTTATATGCAAAAACAACCAATCAAAAATGATATTTTTAAAAGAAAAATCAAGCGTAATTCATTTTGTGTTTTTTGTTGGTAATAAAATGAGACAATTTCACACCTTTTAATGGAGTGTCATTGATCAAAGTATGTATGATTTGTTTGCTTTTAGGTATGGTATTTAATTCACATTACTTCAAGTACATACCTTTTCGAGGGTGTTCTAAAGAAATGTTAGTGGCGCAAGTGAGGATATTAATTTTTAGTCCATGTGATGGCTTTTGTGTTGTGACATATGATATGTTAGAAATGAAAAATGTCGAGGGGACTGATATTAAAGAAATGAAGAAAAAAAATGAAAAATGTCAAGGGACTGATATTAACGTGAGGCCATTGTTTTAAATGGATAAAGATTTATTCTTAATTTTAATAGTTCTAGTATAATGTTGTTGGAGACACTATCAGAAGGTCCAAATTTATCTATATCTAATGTTCACTAGACACCCCATTTTAGTGGTTGCTATAAGCCTAATGTTGATGCAGGAGGTCTGATAGAGAGGGTAAGTGGGGTTTGGTGTTATGGATAGAGATATTGAAGGTGTTGTCATTGCTACTAGTTGCTGACAAGTCTTTTCATTATCATATTTAGAGGTAGCAGATGTTTTAGCTATGCGAAAAGGTTTAGAATTTGTAAAGACATGTCTTGTCTGAATCTTAGTAGAATTAGATGCTTATAATGTGGTCCTTGATGAACGCTCATCAACAATATTTCAACTATATCGGATCTATTGTTGAGGATTGTGTTAACTTTACCGTGTGTTTTCATAGTTTAAATTTTGTTCATGTTAAGCATGAGGTCAACCAAGCTCAGGGGCGAAAGCTTGTACAACAAAGGGGTAGCTATGGCTACCCCAAAAAAATAATTTTTATTGAGTTAGTAGATATATTTTTATGTTTAGCTACCCCTAAAAATATATATTTGGCTACCCCAAGTTCGATTTTAGGTGTAATAATTTTTTGTCTGATTTTGGTTACTTTCAGTGGTCACCTCATAAAATTATTGCTAGCTTCGCCGTTGACCAAACTCTCATTATTTAACTAAATATGATCTTCGAAATTTGAATTGCATAATTGACGAGACTATCTTTATATTTCTGCGATCTTGACCTTTGATTTATTGTCGGTCTCTTTAGCTCATGAAATTATCACTTTCATGGATTATTAGATGCTTTGGTTAGCTAAGTTTTTATTATTAGATGGAATAAATTGGTTTACCATCTTCAACTTTTTGGACCAATTTAATTTTAAAAAAATTAAATTTGAGGAACCAAATTGTCTGAAAACTACAATTTCAAGTACAAGAATAATGATTCGCTCAAGAAAAAAACATAAAACCTCAACAATATTACCATTCTGGGAAGAAGGTTAAAACAGAAAACCAAATTATGTTGCCAAAGCAGTCTCCTATAACCAATTACTTAATTTATCTTTTTTCATCAATGCAGCCAAACTAAGTTACCAATATATAAAACTCCAATTATAGCATACAGCATAACCAAAAAAAACTGCTATAGTTCAATTACACCTAAGCACACCCATGCAAACCTTAATTTGATACAACGCTAGTAGAACACATAACAAAATAAATCATCATCTCTTCAAATTTTCCTATTATATAAGAGAGAGAGTAACTCCACATTTTATTATTCATTCTCTTCTTATTTCTCTCTCAAAATCAATTAAGTCACACAAAGGTAGAATATTTATATTTAATTGAATAAATCAACAAAATGGGTTGTGGAAAATCTAAACATGATGTTGCTTCAGATAACACCACCATCCTCCAACGCAAGAAATCTGGCGTCACCTTCAAAGAAAATGAGACAGAAACCAAAGACATAAACAACAATGTTGACAATGTAAGTTCAGGTGTTGAGGTGGAACAAAAGGAAAGTGAAAGTATCAAAGACAATGAGACCGAAACCAAAGACATACATATAAATATTCACAAAACCTTACAATTTCCAATTCAATTAACATTATCATTCATTGAATTAAGTGATGATGTATACCTACCCCTCATTTCCAAATCCTATGTTACTTTAAATATGCAACAATTTTAAATTTACAATCATACTGGATCTGTAAATTGGCAATGTTATAATCATAAGCAGAAGCTATAAGCTATATGTTATAATCATACGCATGAGCATAAGCATAACCATAAGCTATAAGCTATAATCATAAACTATAATATAATCAGACCCATAAGCATAAGCATAAGCTATACTCATGAGCTATAAGCTATAATCATAAGCAGAAGCAAAAACATTGGAAGGGAATCTGAACATAATCGTTCGAAGAAGTTTAAAAGAACAAGAACGGATAAGCAAGCAAAACTGAACAACAACAATAACAAACAATTTCGAGTTTCGAATTCTTCAACCTTGAAACTCATCAGAATCTTAATCTGAATCAAAAACAGAATCGAAGATGCAATAAGAATCATAAACGGAATCGCTATCGAAAATTACCTGAAGCATGAGAATGGTCGCCGCAGATAAAACCTCGCCGGAAAAGGAGCTCCGGCACCGTCAGTGATTTGGGAATTCAGAGTTTTCGCCGGAAGAGGAGAAGATGGTTTGAGATTTCTGATTGAGAAATTGAGTGAAAATGAATAGTAAAATTGAGCTCCTAAGCCCTCTCAATTGGGGCCAGTAAAACAGATACTAGATAATGGGCTGGGCTTAAAATAAACTTATATAGTATGGGGCCTGAAATTATAGGGCTTTAATGGGGCTCAAATGATGGGACTTTTGATTATTGGGCTTCTTTGACGGCTCTACTTTACATGCGTCAATGCAATAAAAAGAGTGTAAAGACGGACACGTGAATGCCCGTCTTTTTGCTAGTAAAATATTATATATATTACAATGAAAATATTCAATCTCTCGAATGAGTGAAGTTGTTAGTTTTTTTTTTCTTTCTCTATTTCTTTTTGGTGGTAAGCTCCGGATCTAGGAGAAGGAGGCTTAAAAATTGATTTGGCTTCCTTAAAACGAGTTGCTCAGTTTATAGAATAGATTCGACTCGTATAAAGTTAATTGAGAAATCAAGGCATGATAGTTATTTTAACAAAGTCATAATTTGTCATGATATACCTACAACATATACCTTTCATTTTGTTAATTAACGATTTATATTGTTCATTTCACACTCTACCATTGATATTATTCATTTCATACTCTACAAATCACTTTAAATAGGTTAAATTAACAAATCAATGATAGTTTTTTTTTTTAAACAAGTCAATGATAGATTTTGAACCGAATCTAGGAGAAGTAGGCTAAAAAATTGATCACTCACTTTAGAGAATGAATTCGGGTTGTATAAATTTAATTAACAAATCAAGACTAAGGGAAATTATTTTAACAAAGTTAATTAACAAATCAAGACTAAGGATAGTTGCACCAAAAAAAAAATCAAGACTAAGGATAATTAATTTAGCAAAGTCATGATTTATTATGATGTACCTACAACATTAATCATTAATTTATTACTCTCTCCAATCTCAAATGTAAACAATTTTTTCAAATAAAAGTTGTATGTGGTATATATAATTGATACCACATACATCATTTACTCAATAGGACTAAAGAGTGAAAAATTGTTTATATTTGAAATTGGAGGCAATAATTAACACATTTTTTTTAGGGAATAATTATTACATTTTTAAAAGTTGTTTATATTTGAAAAGTTGTTTATATATGTGATAAATATAAAATGATATAAAAACACATTTTTAATTGAAGCAATCATTAATGTGTTTGATGGTTTATTTTTAATTAATTTCTTTGTTTTTCAAGGCGGAGACATTTTTTCAATTATTGAAAATATTCTTCATAGATCCATGAGATTATGAGTTTTTCAAAAAGATATTTGACTCTATCAACTTTGTCAGCGATAAAGAATAACCAAATAAATCTTCTACATTTGATACTAACACGAAAATCATTCATCTTTTAAGGGGAACCCATGAAATATGTTATGCAATACCATAAACACATTTGCTTTTACAAATAAAATGCAACTTTGAATTATATAATTTATAATTTAATGATATTTACTATAATTACACAAAAGTGACTGTTAAATTTTGTGTTTGTTTGTTAACCGTTTTTAAAAAATAAAATAATATCAAAGATTAATGTATGAAATAGATGTTTATGTGAGAGTTTATTGATGAGGTGTACGTAGTTCTTTGTCTGCGCGGGTAACATCTCATATCAAAATATAAATTGTTTAAGTAAAACGATATTATAAATATAATACATTTATATAATTAAAGTTAAAAAAAAAATTAACTACGATTGTTGATAAATCTTGTATCTCTATTATTGTGTGTTTTCTAGCGTTATAACTCTCATCCTTTGCTATTATATTAACAATACTTGTTGACCATGAATTTCTAAATTTTATGCTAAGAGTTAGACCTAATCAAAGGAACTCACTGTGTATTTTGATGGATTGAAGGAAACTCATAGTTGTATAAAACTCATATCTTTTAATGAATTCTCATTAAACAAAGTTTTATAACTTATCTTTGTTGGTCATACTCATCAAAGCTTTCCGCAGATTTAAAAGTTAAAGTCTAAAGAAAGTTTAACATACACCATATTTTAACATGATTAGTCTATATAATGAAAAGAATTCACAAGTGTACATACTTCAGTAAGCATGTACGAACAAAAACGAATACTAGAAAAGATAAAATCTAAACTTTCTTTTCATGGGTACCAAGATCAGATATGCACGGTACTGCAAGGATCAAAAGCGGTGTTCACACATTCATTATTGTATAGCACACCCAATATGACTAAATAAATAACCAATTAAAATCGATCCACGCTCACCGCATTTTTAAAATTATTAAAAAAAAATAAATTAAAACCTCTAAAAAAACCAATTAAAATAAAATAGACATATTCAAAATCCCTCCAAAATGGTAGCAAGAGCAATGTTTATGTTAAATTTATATTGATTATTTTTGGTATGTAAACTTATTATATGAAATAGGATAACTAATTCAACAAGTAAAATTTTAAAAGGAATTAAAGGTTAATCTATTAGATGATATATGATAAATGCCAGGAAGTAGTAATTCTAATGAAGATTTATAGCACTTTTGTAACTTGTTTTGCAAGTTATTAAGAAAAAAGCCGAGAGATAATTGATTTTAATCCTTTTATGCTTTATCTATCTTACTCTACCTAATTTTGCAGGAAAGTTACTCAAGGCACTGAGCAAAGATGAAAAACAGGAAACAGAGTGCAACAAGGCCAAAATAGGCAGAACAACATGTTTTCTCGCCTCCCAAGTAGCTCAACTCGCCATGGCGAGTTAACAAAGGGAAAAATAGGCAGAGAGGCATGTTTTCTCGCCACCAGCTCGCACTCAACTCGCCATGGCGAGTTGCCAAAGGAAAAAATAGGCAGAAGCTCATGTTTGCTCGCCATGGCGAGTGGAGTTACTTGGGAGGCGAGCAAGGGCGGTTAAAGCTCCCCAGGATGACGTGGCACAAACCCAATGGGGAAGAAACCTCAACTCGCCATGGCGAGTAGAAGAACTCGCGAGGCGAGTTGATGCAGATGAGAAAGCTTATAAATAGAGCCCTTGATCATTTCTGAAGGCATGCTTTTATTTTGACAGAAAAAATACTTAGATACTTAGAGAGAGAGAGAGATAGGGCTTGGTCTTCATAGAGTGAGAGTGATAGAAGTCTTGATTCTTCCACATTTGGTGAGAAATCACAAAGTTGTATTGAATCT
>Ga0315915_1003096_pt1 | contig 21192 bp, 10 predicted proteins | sample MpolbnodulesMG_FD_207738 | JGI IMG/M metagenome (GOLD analysis project Ga0315915, IMG submission 207738) | Medicago polymorpha root nodule microbial communities from Los Angeles, California, United States - branched nodules | ecosystem: Host-associated > Plants > Roots > Nodule | place: USA... | reverse complement strand
TCTCTACTTTAATTTGAATTTAAATTTTCCCGCCTGCAATTTGCCAGGGGCTCTTGCGATTTGCGTGGGGTTTGCTCCTGGCATTTCGTCCGATTTGAAATTGCAATTTGCCAGGGGTTTCCCTGGCATTACTCCTGGCAAATTTGCCAGGAGCTTCAGCTCCTGGCATTTTTCCCTGGCAAAATGCAGAATTTCTAGTAGTGTTTGTTTCTCTCCCCTCCGCTCCAACACTCCCAAAGAATGAAGAAGTTCGGGGGAATTAACATCATCCTCCCACCACCCCATAACACCCTGCCACACTCTACCGACAACCTCACAATGAAGAAAAAGATCAATTGAGGATTCGTCCACCCTTTCACATAAAGTGCAACACCTAGGGGCCTCCTGCGGAAGAACGTTTCTCACCAAGAGATTCACCCTGGTTGAAATTCGGTTATGTGTTTAAATTACATTGGTTAGTTCTTGTGAGTCAGTCTAAATTTTAAACAAGTTGTCTTAGAATTGACTAAAAATCCTTCTTCAGAAAAAAGAATTGACTAAAAATCCCTAAAGACATAAACATTGTATTTAAAATTTAAGATAATCATGATATAAAGCAAAAACCATAATATATATCACCCTAATTTAAGTATTGGTATTTACTTAGATAATGAAAAAGAACTAATAGAGCCTTTTTTATGAATACTAATCAACCCTCATTGACCAATAGCCTTTATTTAACACTACATAACCTCTTTTCTTTTAGGAATTAACAGTACATAACCTCACTCGTTAAGAAGTTTCTAATAATATCTTATAAACACTCAATCTATAGCTAAAATTTTATTCAACAAAACAACAATAAAAATTTTAGAGAGACAAAACTAAGAAGGATAAAGTGTCTTATTTGTCCCCAAAAGCGTATAAAGCTCTAGAACAATATATAAAACAAACTAAAAATGTAGACCATTATTAAAAATATGAATTGCACAAATTGTGTCAAGTGGAAAGCAACTTGAGGAATAAGTATGCAAAGAATTTCCCGTCTCGACTGCGCATATTCAAAAGGACTTTTCTATGTGTGACTAATTACTAGAATTAATTAATGTCATTGGACCACTTCAGTTTTATTAAGAAATAAAGTTTGTATACTACTTGCATATGGTTGAAGGGTGATGTTGGCAAGATATATGTTAGGCAAGTAAGTGGGAGTCTTGAGAAAGAAAGAAAAAAAGAGATAAGAGGAGTCTTAAATTTTTAGATTTTTTTGAAGGGAGCTTGCTCGGTAATTCAGGTGGTTGATAAGATTAAGTCTCTTGCTTTTACATGGTTGAAGATGAAATTTGCTTCTCTTCCCTTCAATTACCATGGTTGGTGGCTTAGTCCTTTCATCATGTTGTCTTCTTGCTCGGTAATTCAGTAGTTATTTCTTTTCAGGTTTTAATTTCTTGTACGGGTTCTCCTTGTAAATATTGTTTCGACTTTGTTGTCTTCTCCTTAGTACACCTTGTGTTAGGAGAGACACTTTGATTTGGTAATATATTTCGTTTTAACCTCTTAAAAAAAATAACAATCATAGTATTCGCATTTAAGAAAAGTTCTCTTAAACATAGTAGAACTGTAGAAGAAAAAAAACATAGTATTCACATTTAAGAAAATTACTATAATTATTAGAATATATGAATTTCCATATAATAAAGACATTACAAAACATACTTTCATGATGATGGATAGTAGAAGCAATAATCATATGAATCTTGGTCCATCTTTTTTTCATTTTTTTTTCTTAATTTTTTTTCTTCCTTTTTAAGGCAAAATTGACAAAGGAATTGTATGGGAGTTAAACATTGATTCATAACTTCCATCAAGTTACAAATATTCATAAACTAATTTAAATTTATTGAATTATTCTTACATCAACCTTTAATGGCTTTACTACAAAGACACACTAGGAAGTTACATTGTTGACACACCTTAGTGTTGCCCTTCCAATAAACAATCACCGCACAATCAACATCAAACATCAATCTAAGAATCACATCGAGAATCTCTCAATTTCAACAAAACTTACCCTAATTCTTCTAAAATCTCACATATAAAAAGACATACATCATTAAAAATGTACGTATTTTATCATGTTAAACTCATTCACCCGAATTTTAAGCGTTATAGTGTTTGCAGGTCCAACATATTGGCCAAGGGCATATGATACAAATAAATAAAGTTGTGTAGCCTTATAGGCAATAGGTTCAGTTTAGTGAAAGGGATAGATAGTTGACTGAGAAAAGACTACATGGGATACACAAGAGTTAGCTAGAATGAATTTGTGATCTCACTCACACCAATCATAATCACCTAAATCCAATCAACCACTACCTAACAATATGGGCATCCATACTTTTCATCCACACACACACTAACATATCCTTTTCCTTCTCCACCTTCTTAATCTTATGTATCATCTAGCCCTATTTTTGCTTTTTATTTTTCCCTAAAACAAGAACTTTTTGGCAGCTTTTTTTACCGATTTTCTGGGCTTATCTCAAATCTTCTCATTATTTAATCACAAGACATCTCACCAAACTTTGTGAACTTTTCTTACCAGCTACAGTTTTGCTATCTTGCGCACATGGTTCATTCTTCTTATGTACCTATCATTGTCATGGTTTGGTACGCTTAGGCCCGGTTATGGCCCAAGTGAATTAATAGATCTTCTTCTAGCAAGACCAAACGAGCCATGTCCTACACTAATAAAGACACTAACAAATTAAGAAAATTCAGCAGAATTTAATTCTCAACTATGACTCCATAACAAAAGCAATAAAAACAAATAGATAGGTAAGGGGAAGTTGTGACATTTTTCCAATTATGCAAATAAATAATCATATATTGCCAACTACATTTGTATAATATCTTATATCAAAATCAAAAAAATATAATGCAAAATAACACACTTTTAAAATAGTTTCAAATTAAGTAGTTATAGTCAATTGGTTGATAAATTTAGTTAAAGATGAATCGATCGAGAGAATCAGAATTCAAATTCTGATTGAAACAATCAATGATCACATTTTGTTTCTATGATCATCTAATCGAACTCCAAAATACCAAGACAATTTTTTCTAAGAAAATGTTAAGAAAACAATTGCCTCCAAACTAAACATTTATTTCCTTCTTACGTTGAATAATAATTGGGGCAAGGAAGGGTTGGGATGTTCCTTTCAGTATCTGACATGTGGCCTCATTTGTCAACTAGCAACTTGTTCATTGCATCACAAAATTGGATATGGGAAAGTAAGATGAGCAATTTATTGAAGATATAATCATCCAATTTGCCCAACTCACCACGGATATAGCTGAAAAAAATTGGTACCAACAAGTGCCAGAAGCTGAACAAGAGATCCATTTGTAACTAAGCTTGTAGGGTATTTATTATCTTCTGACTATGCTGGTCCTCAGATATGGCTGATAGCTTTGTCCCATGCATATATTGGAAATAATATACTAAGACATATAGTTTTGCTTTCTGACTATGTTCATACCCTAAAAATCATTTTCTATAATAACAAATTCAACTCCTTAATTTTTCAAACATTTTCAAAAAATCTTCCTTCTTCACAAATTAAGTTGATTATGATTATTTAAAAAAAATTGTTTAATTTGATTTGCTATATATAATCATCCAAGAAAATTACTAATTCAAAGATCAAATTAAGTTAGTCTTCAAGGACCAAGGTGACCAAAATATTGTCCAAAAAGTACTAGTAAGTGAAGGGCCAATATTGTCGTTTAGTAATTATTGTATATAATAAACAGTGGTAAAGAATGAAAGAATAGATGTAATTCATATTCAAACTAAAAAGCATAGATTCTAGATTTTTTTTCTTCCTAATCCTACAAAAAATAAACAAGACTAGACAAAACACAAGGTACTTTTTAACCACTACAATAGATTCTGTAGGACTTCAACAACAACTTAACAAATAATTAAGCAAAATAAAGATGATTTAGTTCTCAATACCTCAATTAGTCTGTTTTTATTCTAAAATGATTACATCACCGAATCAATGGACTTTTCTACGTGTGTTCCATCATATGTGGTAGAGATTAAAGAGAACAATCGTCGTTTAAATCAATCAATTAATTAAGAACTTTATATTAAAAACAAGATTAGATTAGAATATTACTATCAGATTAGAAAGTGTACGTTGAAACTACATAATATACATAATACAAAGTTGAGTAAAGCGTGTCTTGACTAAGGTTAGAGAAGTTGAGGGGGGCCCACGGTGGTTGAGGGAGGACCCACCGCCGCAGCAGGGCACATGTGCCTACGTTGGACGGCTACCAACTACATACACGGTTTGGTAGAGTTCAGTGGGAGTGTTCCTTCCTTAGCTTACCACAAGTTATGTTTTGTCTCTACTTTTCATTCACTTTTAATATTCATTGCAAAAAAAAACTCATTGATTTTTAGTTTCTAGAATATACAAAAATTCAAAGTCTATAAGTTTAGTTTAATTGAGGTGTAGTGACCGTGGTATTACACTGTTACTATCACTAGTGTATTTAGTAAGCTTATCATTCTATCAGGTAAAAGAAAATGGTGTGTTTTTCTTGTAACTCCGACACTTTTAATTGAAGACGTGTTTGCTTCTATATATAAAAAAAGTTGAATAAACTAAAATTGATTGATCTAAAATTTGGTGATAATACATATTTTTTTGAAGGAATAATAGATCACAACATCCTACTCCAAACCAAGATTCTCAAGAATAGTAGCTTATTAATTAAGCTTGTTTCTTTTTCGACTTTTAGACATATTATGGTAATATTCAACTGTTATACTTGTTTTTGGGTTTTTGAGCTACACTAAGAAATGCGTAAATAAAAGAAGAAGATAAAGGTAGAAATTTTGAAAATAAGCTTGTTTGATTGATTGAATGTGTTAATTACAACGTATGAACATAGCATTTATAGAGAAACTATTACTTGTTAGCTAAATGTTGTGATCTGCAATATGTAATTCCTATTCGGCTAATTTTCACATGTGTGCAAGATAAGTCCACGTGAGTGGGATCATGCATGGAGTCCCACGTTCAGCTTCTTTCTCCTCTCACTAATAATATATGTTGACACAGTTTCTTTATGCGCATCTCCACTACCGATGGTGTTCAGTCACTCATTCCTTGGAGCGGTTTGGCGTCGAGAGTGACAAATTGTAGGTAATGCGCCATTATCCAGTCCCACCACGTCTATGACTCAGTTTTGAAACTCTAACGACACACGTTCATAGTTAGTTGCATTGAGAAAGAATTAGCTCCCTCGCTCAGATGTTCTGGCATCGCCTATCCTTCATTCAGTTGAGGGGCTTCTTCATTTGATTGTGGTAATCGCCTACTTGTCGAATTCAATTAACATGACAATTATTTTTATGTGTAAACAAATGTCATATGTCATATCGGTTGATCTCTTAGAAATGAAATTATGTGACGCAATAAATTGTGTCTGTGCATGAACTAAGTCATCATTGCGCCGTGAAGTAGGAGTCTAGCCGTTATAACCCTATTCAGCTTATGATAAGTCAGTTGTTATTACTCTCGTCAATTTCATTTACTTCGACGTGAACAGTATCATCATTGCGCTCTCGACAAAAAAATTCTAGCATGTTAATGTGGATGCTTATGAGTTCAACAAAGAAGAGTTCATTAATATCGTCAAAAGTAAGTGTGGTCTCTGAAAACATACCTATGAGCGTGCAAAAGAGGATGGAAAATGTGAACTCACACCAGAGGCTTCATAATGTGATCTATCGTAAATATAAAGTTCGAAGATTTTTTCTTGAGGAAGAATTCAATGCACTTACAACACTAGCTAGGCTTCAAGGTTAAGCTTTGACCTTTTCTAAGGATTTATTTAAGGTTGACATATCTGCTACCTCCATCAGTCTTAGTGTCTTGTTGCTTCCTCGGATGAGTCGAGGAAGAGAGTAGATGCTCTAACGATCCAATTTTGGAAGGAGGAGGCAAGAAATGTTGTTCTTAGTGTCTTGTTTTCAACCTTTATTCTTCAGACATTGTTGAAATTTTGTGTCATGCACAATCCTGATGGAGAGTTTGTCTTTTCTTAAAATTTCAGTGTTTGTTCCATTACCATTGAATTGTGGGCTATTCTCCTGGATTTCCTAATATTTGGATATACTAAAAATTTTAGATGCTATAATTTTAATCAGAGTCTTTTTACTTTGGATTTATGATTGGTATCCTTTTATGATTTTCCCTTGATTGTATTTCTCTAGCTTTGTTTGCCCATGAAGCTTGCACTCTCTTTTTGGTTTTTTTTTTTTTTGGCAAAGTTACACATGCAGTTTTTAGGTTTAACTTTTATTTTGGAATGATCCTTTAAGTTTAATTTTTTTTTAAAATGGTCATTTGTGATTGTAACAAAAAAAAATGTCATTTGTGATACATATTGTTTGCAATGTTACCATTTAAGTTATCTTTTTGTTGCATTGTAGTCCTTTATGTTATAATTTATGGTTGCGTGAACCACAAGTTTTGTTGCACAATTCGAGATGAACAACATTCATGTCCATTCATCACGTCTCACATAAGAAATAAAATGACTTATTGTTTTTAGTTCGTAAATGTTAACGATTTATGCTGAATGAAGACATTTTTGCGAAAAATAAGATACTTTGGCTTTTAAGTTTTTGAATTTGAGAATTTAGATTTAAAAAATAAGTGATATGAGAAAGAACATGGACATATATGACATGTTTATATAAGTTTTCTCGATATTAAAATACACATATACACATGTGTTTTATTTCAATGAAACTTGTTAAACAAGCTAACAATGAAAGTATAATCAATGGCAGAGTCAGACAAAAAAGTTTGGGGTGGCCACCATCAAAATAAATTAAAATATATAAATTATTTTTAATAAAATTTGTCGTTAAAAGCATACAACACATTTAAGTTGTAATAAACTCAAAATCGATCATTCGAAATTTAAATTACATAATATATAAAGTCGATCATTAAATACTTAAAGTGACACTTTATGTTTTCTGAGTGACTTGAAATCATCAATAATTGACTCGAAACTAATACATGCACTAATTGCCCTTTTAATATATATTGAGATGTTATCTGCTAGAAACTTAAGTCTCGTCTTGTTTCTCAATTTAACAATATGTAATGAACAAGAATTAGGGATGGGAATAGGCTAGGCCGAGCTAGGCTTTGCAAGGCCTAAGTTTGGCCTGCCATATTTTTTTAAAGCCTAAGTCCGGCCTTCTGAAAGCCTGATACGGCCTGCTAGCCTGTTTAAAAGCTTATATCTTATAAACATCCTTAAATAAGAAATGTGATCTAAGTTTAAATAGACTAGCGAACTAATAGTTCAATTACATTAAACTCTTTTTTGATAATCAACACGAGGTTTTAGGAAATTTCACTATATATTGTATCATATTTCTATTCTAGTTTATAAAATACATTTATATATGCAAAAAATTAATGTATACTAATAAAGCATAAATTATTGAAAAAGTTTACATATTTATATTTTAATTCAAAGTACAAAATATAATATAATAATAAATAATATTATTCATATTACTTAAATAGGCCGGCCTAATAGGCTTAAGAGACTTTTTGAGAGGCATGTGGTCTGACCTTTTAAGCTAAATAGGCTTAAAAAAAAGTCTAGGTCTTCTCTATTTAAGAAAAAAGTCTGGCCTAACCTGGCCTGTCATAGGCCCTTGTAGGTCAGTCTGGCCTATTCTCATCCCTAACAAGAATGATTGAAATTAGCAAAGGTAGCAAAGTTAAGAGTACTAGGAAAAAAAAAAGTTTTTTAAGGTATCATTTACAATTCTGCCAAATTCCAGGGTATAAATTTTTATTTTTTTTAAGATGGAGTTGCCATGGCTCCCCCTTGCCATCCCTGGTTCCGCCATTGGTATAATATAACATAAATGATCAATTCAAAAAAAATGTCGGACTTAAAGAACGACAAGTGTAATTTTGACTTTATTTTTTCTTTCGAAAAATCCCTTTTTGATAAAGAGAAAAGAAATACAATAGTTAAAGATTCCATCTTAAATTCTTGTGTCCGTTGAAAAATGTTTGCAAGCGATCATTTCATAGCAAAGGGGGCTAGGCTATGAATTAGAAGAATACGAACCACAAGTAGGAAAGCACAGAAAGAAGAAGCAATTAACAATAATTACCCTCATGCAATAGGAAGGTTGATATTTTGATAAAAATGTGATGACTGTACCTATAACGGACCCCATATCATGGCCAGTAAACGTACACATGTGTGCTGCCACTTACCAAGTTGATTAAGGTACTATCAACATTATCTGATCCATATTTATGTACACACACATGTATATCCAAAAGGGTGTTTGATTAAAAGTACTTCTACCAAACAATGGCTTATGTAAGACATCCTTGTCTGTTCTTTGGTAATCTCCAAGGTCATGTTGATGCGGTGAGGATCTAAAGATGAATCCAAAAGGACCCACTACAAGTCATGCATGTGATGTAGGTGAAGGTTGTACTATATTTTAACAATTTGGGTAGAAGAAGAAACAATAAGTGCTCTCATTGACAAGAAATGGTATTTAGAATATGGGAAAATAGTTGTGTGAGACTGAGTTTTTATGACTTTGATAATTTTAATGTATTTTAGATGAAAAAATGATAGATGAATGATTAAAAATAAATTATTCATCGATGTCAACAAACTCAAAATCATGTAAGTAGAACCCTTAGAATATGAGTGATTGCATTAACCCTTAAATTAATGTGGAAAATATATATATAAATAAATTTTAATCAATAAAAAATGTGTTAAAAATGTGATAAAAGCTCACATAATCTTTTTTCATTCATTCTATTTACTTAAAGCAATTATACATAGACACCTTTAAATTTCATACATTCTCGTTATCTCTTCTTATTACATCAATATATCACCGGTCACCACATCAAATTCTTTTATCTCTTCTCTTTCAAGGTTTATACATCAGATAAGATATCACTAAATATTATTCATTTCTCTATAATAACATTAGTCCACTACCCAAATCAAGCTATCCACCAAATAAGAATCAAAACCAAAATTATTGAGGCTTGAGAATAGTGAAATAATTAATTAATAAAAATCCTCTCAAAAAAAAGTAATTAATAAAAATATATATATATTGTGGAAGCTTCTAATATCTCTACCTAACACCTTTGAAAAAGAAAAAGGAGAGGGTTGGGTTTGATGGTTGAAAAGTGACTCCCCCCATTATCTGTGCCTGTGGGAAGGCCATAGTTTTTGGGATCTGGTTGGAAATTAGCTACCACCCGCTATGTCCTTTTCTGCTTATTGTTATCTAAGATATATATGTCTTACACTGCTTTTCAAAAACGCACTTACTTTGTTATGAGATATTTTTGTTAGATTAAGCTCTCTTAAACACAATAGTAATACAACTATTTTGTAATAACTTTTTTATACTTATTTTATGTTAAGAAAAAAATGTGTTTAAAAAATAATTGTATAAATATTATTTCTTTTTATAAACAGTTAATTAACTTTTTAGTACTTTATTTCTTAGTTGTTCCATTTTAATTATCAAACTGACGTTGTATCCTCACTTCTAAACTCACTTTAATATTATTTCTTAGTTCATTTCCGCTCTGAGCGCTCCCCAACTAGAGGTATCAGAGCTTGGTTAGGTTTGGTGGGATGGCGATAATGGGATCCTAGTGTGGAACGGATTGTTGGTGTGGATGATTCACATTTGAAAGAGAGATTATTAAAATTCAAGTGAGTAGTTAAATCTCACATCAACTAGAATTGTTGAATATATAAGATAGAAGATCTATATGCTCAATGTTATAAAATTTTGGATGAAAATATATTGTCGAGTCCTTTGTTTTATGAAATCTAGACATGTGATAAAAAAAATTAATATGAAATAATATTTTGTTTACATAAGAATATGTTTCAAGTATATCCATGAGACAATATCGCAATCATTTTTTTTTGGTTAAACAATATTGCAATCTTTAATAAAAAAGATGAACAAAATTGATCTAATCGATAAAGATACAACTGTTTTAATGAAATATAAAGTTGTGAATCCTCATATGTGAGAAATACTTTGATGGACACATTTACAAATCAACATTGTTAAGCATGCTCTCACATTAAATGAAAAAAAATAAAAAATAAAAGTATTTCATTATATCAATTGACATTATTCAATTTTATTCTCTTTTACTTTTTTATAATTTTGTGTGTGTCTAAATATATTTATTTAGGTTTGTGTCTATATTTCTCGTATATGTTAAATTTACTACATATAGTAGCAATAGTAAATAGTAAATAGTGGAGTAATTGTAAGTAGTGCATAAGTATTTTGAGTCTCTTGTAATCTAGTGAATATCTAAAATTCATTTGACATAAATTATTTATATGTATTTTTTTTTTAAATTAGGACCGAATTGACTTAATCAATCGACTAGTTAGACATCGAACTATATAATCCAAAAACATTGAATACTCACAAGACTAATATGAACCATGAAAACCAGTTAATTATGGCTCAAAATTGGTAATGGAATCCATTCATGTTTTAATTTTCAATACTTTTCATTATTTTAATTTTAAAAAATAAAATAAATGATGTGGAATATAACATAAAAAGTTGTTTTTCATCTACTCTTGTTTTACTATTACATCACTTTAGTATAATAGTTCCTATAATATTTTCACAAATTAAAATCTAATAATAAGATGTAATTTGATGAATGTCAAAAACTTAATTACACTTATAGTATATAATATTAAACTCTAAAAAAATACATATACTTATTAAACAACTGATCAATGAGAATTTATAAAGATCGACATACAAAAAAAAAATTATTGTTGATATTTTTATAATTTGATTGATAATTTCCTCTTTTCTTGGATGCATAATTTCCTAATATCCAAGCAATTATATTTATGGTTAAGTATTTAGATTGGGGGAAAACATCCTCATTATTCCAAGCCACCCAGAACATGCCCCAATCCAATCGAATTGCTCTCTGACCCCACGACATGACCTCGAGTTAATGTGGCAGATAAAATTTGAATGGTAGGTAGGATCAATTCACTACTCATTTTATTTTAGTTGCTCCCAACTTTAAATGTGATTTATGCCATTTACCTATTAAAAAGTTCCTTATATATCGTCAACACGCAATAATGTTGCTACAAAGAATACTCGCACCAAAGCTAGCAATTGCACAATTTGAACAGAAAATTGGAAGAGAATAGACATTTTCGCAGTTACATTTACTTTAGCTAAACCAGTGCAAAACATTCTTTAAATACCAAGCCAAGGACACATATTTTGTTACAATGTTACATGTTATATACTTGGCTATAGTGAGTACAACTCAACCGTTCCTATGTTTAATTATATATATGATGAAACCAAAGTACCTCATAAGTGATAGTGCTGGACTTTCGTTGGATCCAATATATCTTAAAATAATATTATAGTAGAGTTTCACGTTATTAGGTTTTATATTGAATCTAATACATTCTTTTAAAAATTGGCTTGTAAAATCAGACGTGTGTATCTTTTCAAAACTCATTCCTCTTAATTTCATCTCTATTTTACGTGAGACTTAGGTTTTCTATATATCCATATTATATACGAGACTTGAGTTTTCTTGATACACTTTTCACAAGCTCTAATTTCATATTGTGTCTTAATTAATTTTTTAGAAACTCGACTTGTAATGTGATTGTGTCTCTTTTTTAAATTTATTTGAGGTCTAATTTTAAAAGAAATCAAGTCATAGATGATATGGGTGGAATAGTCAACTACCTCTATTAACCTAAGTTATAAATATTTTTTCTTTTAGATTTTACTTGTCTAGTTCATGTCTCTATAACTTAGTTGTAAATATATATGGCGTGTAGACATTTCCTCTCAAATGTACCACCAAATTTAGAAGAGCATAGTGTATAGTGAATATGTGTAAGGTAAAATAAAGAAAGGCAAAACCTAGGTAGGTTCACATGTATACATGCCAGAGTTAAGAAGTCGGTTGGAAGAAGGCCTAACGAAATAAATAATTGTTAGGAGGTTGGTAGAATGATGCATGTGGTACTATAAGGACAATGCTTCGTCATTTCACGTTTTAGATAATGTTATATTATTATGTTTCATTTCTTGATATGTATTGTTGAGCTTACTATTATTGAGAGCGAGTGGAAACAAGAAAGATAGAATTAAAAATAATGGAGCATTTTTGCGTGCACATGACTATGCCACATATTGATATTTCCCCTCATATTAAGAAGAATATATGTATAATAATAAAATCAATAAACAAGTATCAACTGAAATTATGTCTAGGGGATGAGAATAAACTTGCATGATAAGTTAAAGTTCGGATTAAGAATAAAAAGATATATTTATATTTAGTGTTTGATATGTCTCAAATAAAATTATTTTAGTGAGCGGGTCTATAGAAAAATAAAAATAAAAATTGATGTGTAAGTATTAAAAACTAAATGAAATGAATAAAATAAAATAATACACATGGTAGATGTATACTGTACGTACCATTTTTTTTTTTTAAAAAAAAAAAATTAGGTATACCGCCATTGTATGTGAAGAATTTATCTCCTCCTCTCACAGCTTATCCACTCATGTAAACATGAATATACCTGTCAAGTCTCTTTTCTTTTTTCTTTTTCTCCAAAAAAGACAACCCTAAAAGTCTTCAAAAGTCCAAAAGAATCTAAAAATAGATTTCAATACGGAAGAAAAAGGAAAATAAAGATCATACACTAGGACTTAATGGTCTATAATATTTGTGACACATGAATGCATATATAATAACAATATTTAATAAGAAAATAAAGTAAGAGAATTTGAAGTTGGAGGGATTCTTAGCGCAATTGTTTGATCGATGCATGTGAAGTTGCGAAGAAATAGACACCCAAAACCTGGCTAGCAGCAGCATAAGCTCATGATATAAATTAAATTAATTCATTAATTAACTTACCAATTAAATAATTAAGATAAGAATAGTCATGACTTGGAATGTGATTATGCAGTTAAATATAATTAAAAGAGCTGTCATTAGTCATTACTCATTCCATTAGGAAAGATCGATTCCTGTAGATAAAAAATTAAGTGTGTCAACTCATACATGAAGTACAAACTCAAACTCAAAATCAAATTCAAATTCACCATCATATTTTATATTGCCTGTCTAAAAATTGATTAATCAATAATCATAACAAAATTAACAAGAAGAATTAGAATATAGATGAAAGTAACAAGGCAAAAAAAATAGCCAATAATGTTCAGCTATACTGATACTATATCTTATGCTTATGCATCAATAACTAATTATTTATACAAATTAGATAAGAAGGAAAAAAAATAAGAGAGAGAGAGGTATTCAAAATTAATGGAATTTCATTCTCTCACAACACTAGCTATTTTTTTCATATTTCATAACTTCATTTTCATTTCATTTCTAAGCCTTTGTAATCCCAAACACCACCTTTCAAACCCAAGAAATCATAAGCAGGTGCAGTAGAAGCATTTCCACTGCTAGAATTTCCAACAATTTCATCACAAGTACAATCCTTACTGTTCTGCAAACCCAAACTACAAACAAAACAGAGATTGTTCCTCTCTCTGTTTCTGAATTGTTCATCATGTTCTTGAACACGTGGTGGACTAATTGTTAACTCAAGATTCAAATCAGGACAACGTTCTAAAACCAACCCTTTAACCATGTTTGTGTTCATCTCTTGATGATGATGATATTGTTCTTGTTTAATGGATGATGCAAAAGATATAGTAGTTGGTAGGGTTTTTGTAGCAGTAGTAGTTGATGTAGATGCTGCCACAGCTATAGTAACAGCTTCTTGATTTTGAAGATGAAGAGATTGAGATTGTGATTGAGATTGAGATTGAGAATGAGAAACTTCGTTTAAAGGCCTATGAGTTGCAGGGTCAATTCCTCTATTCAAAAGCTTTCTTCTTATATGAGTGTTCCAATAATTCTTTATCTCATTATCTGTTCTTCCCGGTAATCTTCCAGCTATCAAAGACCATCTAAAAGAAAGAAGAGAGAAAAAATTAAAATTCAGTTCATAGTATCAAATGCTATCAAGCCCTAGACACACAGACACCAGACACAACACGGACACAGTCGCCAGTAGAAAGAATTTGAAAAATGAATTAATTGAATTGTGTCAGGACGCCTTCTATCAGAAGTGTTTGTGCTACAGAGAATAAAAGGGTGTTTAAGAATGTTGTTTTTATTTGGAATATTGAAATTTGAAACTTACTTGTTACCAAGAAGACTATGGAGTTTGATGATGAGTTCATCTTCTTCTTCTGTGAAGTTACCACGTTTAAGGTCTGGCCTGAGATAGTTAATCCACCGGAGACGACAACTTTTGCCACATCGGAGTAAGCCAGCTGCTTTAGGGAGAGATCTCCAACAACCTTCACCATGTGCCCTAATATATGATATAAGTCTATCATCTTCTTCTTTTGTCCATGCTCCTTTGTTTGTATGAGCTTTTTCACAACAAGGTGATCTTCCCATATTTGAGTTAAGTAACTTATGTTGTTCTATTTTCTTTGTGTGTTTGTTTCACTTTTGAAATTTTGAATTATATAGGATATTGAGAAATTTGTGTTTGTTTTGTTGCTTAAAGAACAAAGCCAGTCTAAGAAGAAGTTGAGGTATGATTATATAGGGACTTTGACCTCAAGGGAGAAGGGGACAGAGAGATAGATAGAGAGAGAGAGAGAAAAAAAGACTCAAAATTGCTTCTAGATGTGAGTTGGTGAGACAGGTTAAAGAGAGTGGCTGTTGTTGGCTATTTCTCTATCTATGATATTATGATATGATATATTTATATAGTTTCTTTGCATCAATGATATAACGGGTTAAAAAGACATTAACTATGGGTTACCTTCAGGTTGGTATAAAGTAGAATATATTAAAGTATGGGCAAGGCAAAGACAAGATGTGATCACTTGCCTCTTTTAAGAAGAAAAAAAGAGAAACACCAATTCATATCTTATACGCTTTATTAATCTCTATTATAAAACTCTAACTTGTCAATTTAACCTTGAGCTTTAAAAAAACTATTAAAAAAATTCAGTCACCAAATTTTTTTTCTTCAATAATTGATTAATAAAATGTCTAGCTGGTGTTATGTAATGAGTAAGGCACCTCCGTAATTATAGAAATTGTTAGTATTTCATTTACAGAACATAACATCAGATCCATGAAACCAAATTAAAGTTTGATTGAGATCTAACTACCTTAATTTCACTAATGAATTTGATTGATTCTTATTATTATCTTAGAAAGTTATAACCTCTCTTCTTTCCACCACTTTATTTATTTTATAAATGAAATGCTAAGAGGGTGTCATATGCTAATTAATCACAAGTGTTAATTAATCAATTTTTTATTTTTATTAGTCACATGAAAATCCCACCCAACGTAGGAATACAGTTATATTATAATGTATACATGATTTAAATTCAAATATGGATAATTAACCAACCAAAACATAAGCCTCATGTGGGTTCAAATTTCCCCTTAAATCTTTTTTGTCATTTTGGTAAGTTAGTTGTAACTGGCAATTCCCTGAAAGAAATGTCTTAGTAGTTGGGTATTCATGTGAGGAAATATAGAGATGGTAATGGTAGTTGTGGTTCTTTATTCTATTGGTGCATTATCATTCATGAGAGAGAGGGAGAGGGTAGATCAAATAGATAGGTTTCTAGAAGTGTTGAGGTTGGTTTCAAAGAAATTAAGATGGTGAAATAAGAGATGGGGAGAATAGGAAATGCCAAATGAGTGTGGTTGTAGTTGTGGTTGTACATGAGCTTTGGTTCACCTTCCACTTTTCAATTTTTCTTTTTCCCAAACCTTATGATGCAAGTTTAGGAAAAGTATAGCATGAGAAAAGGTTGGGATTGGGGGGCCTCATTTACCTTTTTGTTGTCATCTTCTTCTCCAATTTCATATTATAACAGTCAAGTGGATGGTAAGAATTACTAGAATTCAAATTCTATGTATTTATGCATTCAATGCATTAGTGATCATTGTATCGAGATAGATTGATATATCAATGCATATTTTGATTTTTATAAAATATCAAAATAATGAGATTAAAATTTAAAATGTTCAACGTCGATCCAACAGACACTAGAACTCTGACTACGTGAATGCATGGAATTCGTGATCGAATCCGACTTCAAATTTAATATTCATAGGTACAAATAGCTTTCAAGGAGGGAAGAACATGAGAGTTGAAAAAGATTCAGTGCACATGGGTAATTTTTTGGAAGTATTTTACCACTTTTTCACCCTTTTTGACTGTACTATCAATTCAAAAGTCCAAGTATCCCCTCAACTGTTTGTTGAACATTGACATGATTTATAGTACTACACCCATGTAATGTAACTAATCATTTTATATGTTTATAGTATAATATATCAGTGAATTTTATGTAAACATACGATTTCTATGCTTGATTTTCATGTCATTTTGAATTTTAACCGCATTCAATTTACATACCTATTTTGTGTTAATGTGCAAAAGAAAATGGTTCTGTCTGTATGATTTTAATGAGAATGAACAACTCAACTAAGATGATGAGCATATAATTGCAATATTTAAATGAAATGTTTATTTTATTCGGTGAGGCAACAGCACTACCTAACTCTGTTGGATAGGTACCGAAAAGATGCAATGTGCGTATGATACTAAAGTTACCAATAATAAATGTATGGATGAAACGCGTAACTACTCACATCAATTTAATTTAGAGCATCATCCTTTGGTCGCTATCGGTTGGGTGTAATTATTACAAAGAGATCACTCTATAATGGCCTTCTTAGCTAACCCAAAAAGGAGGAGCAACCTAAGGCCTTAACTCTTCAATTAGTTTTGTATACCAAATGCAACACTGGTCACATGGAAAAAAATTATTTAAAAAAATGAATAATGAACTTGGCTCATGCAGCATAGAATAAAATAGAATGGAAGTAAGAAAGAAACTGTGGCGTACGGTTTGCATTTGCATGATTGTTTTTGTATGGTGACAGCCAGCACAGCAACACGAGTATGTCATGTGCTTAGGTATTCGTGGGAGTGGGAGGTTGTCCTAAGTCCTAACTTCTGAGAGCCCCTTACCTACCTCTTGGGCTGTCCTCCACATGTGTCTTCCTGAACTTGTTATGCTTTTTCTGCTATGTCTATATTCTATATGGTGGATAAGATTTAAAAAAGGTCATTATTCAGGATTCAAGAATAACCTTCCTTCCTCACATTAATGAGAATATTTTTTTGTTGTTTTAATTATGTAACATTATTGGCAGACACCACCACTCTGCAGGCAGATTCCGTTCTACCTCAACGTCTGTCTTACGTTGTAATTTAGAACAGTCTTCCCTTTATTCCTTTTGTTACTGCTTTTCATTTGTTTCCCATTTAAATAGAACAGATTGTCCTACAGCCTGCGGATTATATTGGATGAGATATACTAATGAGAGGAAGAACAACTGGATCTTCGGAAGAAAAAAAAAAGCATTCACAGGACATCAGGTGTCATCTAACATGAATTAGTAACTGTCATTACCATGACAATCTGCTTCTACAAAACTCCCCCCATAACAGTTGCATGGTTAACGTTCTACCTTCTGTGCCACCTTTCACTATATTCAACACTTGCTTGAATGTGTTGATTTTAAAAATATCAGTGCCCCAACTATTTGTATATGTATGTATGTGTTATATGTGAACTAATGTAGAATTATTGAAGATCCAATATTGAAGATCTTCGTGTTAAACGTGGATCAGATTGTGTCTCCGCTAGTGCATTATGTTGGAATTACAAGCAAGGCACAAAGCGAAGACAAAGGCGCGACAGGGTTATTGATCATCGGGCGCACATGCAATCATTCTTCTTGATTACAATCCTTTGTTTTCAAATTCTGATTTACTCACAATGACATACACTAACACGGCAAATTAACTAACCTCCTTTTCTGATCTTCAAGAGAAAACGAACACGTAAATGGGACTACTGAAATTTTTATGTACATAATAGTTATGATGCTGCTCATAATTTGAGTATTCAGTTGTATTTATAGTCTATTCATATACCCAATAGCTGTAGAATGTAGCAATATTCTTATTGATGCTAAGAAAACAGACTGGAACTGCAAAAATGAACCCAATACTGCTCGTTACGGGCCACACAGACGTGACATCCAACAGAGCTGAACAAATCAAAGTCTACTTCCCTCTTTTGTGAGTTTCATACAAGTAGCCAAGGATCACCACTGCAGCGGCAGCTACAACTCCAAAAGCGCTTTGTGCCAGTACGGTTGCATCCACAGGAGCAGTCGCCTTTGAGCTTGGTGCAAAGCCAAGCTCCGAAAGTTTCTTATGTGATTCAGCATAATCTCGAAAAAATGCATCCTCATCCTACCAGAGGGAGAATTAGAAGAAAGAAAAAACATGAAACAGCAGACAGATTCATTTAATTTAATGATGGATCAACAGAATTCAGAACTTTGACGCAAATAACCACTATTGATTTTCTACAATGATTTTTGAGCAAAACAGAAACTTGGCATGAATGTTTTGGGTAGGTTAGTCTACATATAAATGATTAATGATCTAATAAATATGTTATTTAGTTTAAATGTAGATCTTCAACCTTAACAGTTGTAACAAAAGGAAAACAAGACCAGCATATTAAGTAGTTGGCCGAGTAGAAAGAGCTCATATCCATCACATATTAGGTAAGAAAGCTGTTGGTTTTTCCACCCAATTAGCACATGTATGAAATCTTATGAAACATCGTGATAATCGCAGATGGCATTAGTAAACTCCAAAGCACAATGCTTACCGGGAAGGACCTACTAATCAACCTACTTAATGCAATGAGTTCCAATCAAAAGATTGATCCAATAAACAAATGCAACAAGACTACAAATGGACTTATAAAATGCTATTGAAAAACCGTATTTGGCAGGACACGTTACGAAATCAGTTTTCAGCAGGGATTATGTGTATGTTATTTTAATTAAACAATCTCAATTACCTTCGCATACAGCTCAACATAACGGCGAAATTCAGGATCATCCAATAAAGCCCTGTCTGTTGGAAGTTTAAGCAGAGCTGCGGAATCTTCTTCCAAAAGTATCCTGATATTGACAATGACATTTAGTGGTAAATAAAAAATCAAGCTCTTTATCCAAAATAAAAATAAATCAAACTCTTTCATATTGGGATGCAAAACTGAAAATCTACAAATGTACTTGTAGTAAAGCAAAAAAACGTATGATAATGCACAAAACGCAAGTCTTACTGGAAATATGAGTTATCAAACTTCAGAGGGTCCTCTGTCCAAGGGCCATCAAACCCTGATCTCTCTGGATGTGCTCTTCCCTTGAAACACAGAAAATAAAATAAGAATTTATGGCCGCAATCACATCAAATAATAAAAAGATATAGAAAGGAGAATCACCAGCGTATGTGCCCCAGACAGTGCAACAATATCTTTGTCAGTCAAGCCCATACGATAAAAGATATCACGGAGATGCGACACACCTACCAATAGCATTGACATGTTTATATGCTTTCATATAACAGTCTTAATCATATTATTTCTTAATTTTGTTGATGTGAAGGGAATTCAGAGAAAAGAAAATCCTTTCACGGGCAATGGTAAAGCTATTTACCATGCCCAAGTGAACGAAACTGTTGTACCACTAACAATAATTTAGAAACACACCTTGTTTAGCATCAGGAAGCCGCCCATCTCTGGTACATACTTTTGAATCCTACATGACACAGAAAATTAGAGAATGACAAGTTCAGGATTTCATAACTAATATTCTAACAGAAGGTATTGCACAACATACCCTTCTTCCAGGAACAAAGTTGACTGTGGGACCCCCAGTAACCTCAACTGCAACAACACCCGCAAGCTGGAAGCACAAAGGAAAGAAATAATTGTTGTTTCAGATTCAAGTAATTTATGTCGCAGCTGGTTTAGTTCTTCACTAACAAGTGCATATCTTGTTTTATACAAGGCATGCCCTGCACGAGTGATAAATAATGCTCCCCCTTCCTCTCTATTTCAATATGTACCGGATTTAATCACTTTATATGTGATATGCAAGAAACTCCGATCACTGTCTTGATTCTGATAGACACACTTATTATACAAGGCATGCCCTGCACGAGTGATAAATAATGCTCCCCCTTCCTCTCTATTTCAATATGTACCGGATTTAATCACTTTATATGTGATATGCAAGAAACTCCAATCACTGTCTTGATTCTGATAGACACACTTACAAAGTAATTAAGGGAATCTTCGATTTTCAAAAGTAAATTCGGAACACTTACAATTTTTTTAAAATCAAATGGCGTTCAACTTCATTCTAGAGATATTAGCCACTAAGATTGGATACATGTAAATTACTAGTAACAAAAGAAAACTTGAAACTCAACACGTGAGCTTCACTTATACACATTTCTTAACTATCAAAATTTAGGTGTACTTCTGTAATTACTCTAGATTTCATAAAGCTACCAACAAATGTAGTTCTTTCTCATCACAGTTTTGCCGAGGAAAGGCTTGTGGGTAGTATGAAGCTGGTAATCAGTGTCATTGAAATGATTGAGGCAGAACGTTGCCAAAATTTGTTTAGGCTTTGTTTGTGAGTTGGGTATTGGAGGGGAGGGGAAGGAAAGGAAAGGCTTATGGAGAGGTAAACCCTTGTTTGGGAGTGTTAAAAAAATAGGAAAAGGTTTTGGGGGGTTTTGAAGGGCTTCATTTGTCCAATTTTAAAGTTCCCCCAAATTGGGGGGTTAAACATACAAATTGACAATTTTGTCATCATAATTATTCAAAATTTCAATTATAACTTACAAGATAAATTACAAAGTATATCGCAATGTATTGATTTTAAGAGAAAAAAATGGTAAAATAGTAAAATTATCACATAAGCCCTCCATTTCATTTCCTTGTTGGTTTCTTTAACTCCCAAACAAGGGGAAGGCTTTCCCTCCTTTCTCCTTTCCCTTCCTTCCCTTCCCTTCCCCTCCTAAGCCTTTCCTTCCCCT
>Ga0315915_1003095_pt1 | contig 21193 bp, 9 predicted proteins | sample MpolbnodulesMG_FD_207738 | JGI IMG/M metagenome (GOLD analysis project Ga0315915, IMG submission 207738) | Medicago polymorpha root nodule microbial communities from Los Angeles, California, United States - branched nodules | ecosystem: Host-associated > Plants > Roots > Nodule | place: USA... | reverse complement strand
TTTTAATTTATAAGTTCTCACTAGCGAAAATCGTATCTTCATAAACTGTTTTTTCATAAACAACCTTAAAAACTTATAAATAATACATAAAAACTTATTTATTTGCATAAGCTGTTTTATATAAGCTAAAAAATAAGCTAATCCAAACAGGCCCTTAGTTTACATAACCTACTTAAACTTAGTTTACATGACCTACTTAAGCTAAATACATACTTAAACTGAGATTACGTATAATCATTTAAAACCTAAGTTTACATGTACATACTTAAACTGAGTTTAAGTAGAATCATTGAACAAGGTTGAACATTTAGATGTACACTTAAACTCAGTTTACATGACCTACTTAAACTAAGTTTACATGACCTACTTAAATTGATTAAGTATGTGCACTTAAACTCAGTTTACATGACCTACTTAAACTGAGTTTACATGAACCTACTTAAATTGAGTTTAAGTATGCACACTTAAACTCAATTTACATGACTTACTTAAACTGAGTTTAAGATTAAATTACAGTAGAATACATAAACAAGAAAACATAAATTGAACCCAGAAAAAACTTAGAATGAGGGAACCCATGACAAGAAAAACATAATCGATCAAAGAACACAACTTGCTAACCTTATTTGCTTCGAATTTTCTTTGAAATCTTACATAGAAGGGATAAATCTGATTGAAGAAGAAAAGACGGAAGATGCGTTTTGGGGTGTAACCAAGAAAGAATGAAGAAGCTTTTTGAAAATTAAATTTTATACAAGGGTAATTTTGTCATTATGGGGTGTAACCAGGATTATATAGGGTGTAATTAGAAAAACTCCATATATTAACCCTTGTAGATTTCCAACTGACAACATGAGTATGAGTGTTTTGACATTTATACCCTTTTGGCACGAGAGACGGGCAACCATTTGATTACTTGAAGGTAGAGCTGTCAAAATCGGCGGCCCGACCCGTTTAAGACTGGCCCTAACGGGCTTCGAGCTTCATCAGGCCGAGCCAAAAAGCCCGGTTGAAAAACGGGGTTGAAATATACTACTTGAGCCCGGCCCTACCCAGTTCGCGGGCTAACGGGCCGACCCGTATTAAAAATTATATATATATATATATATATATATATATATTTTCAAAAAAATTACTATAAAATACTCCTATAAATTTTTTTATAAATAATATTTTTAATATGTTTAAATAATGTCTAGCACAAAAATAAACTGTAAACATTTTTGTACACGTGTTTGTAAACTAAAACGGCGAGAAAAATAATTTTAAATAAATTAGATACGTTATGGTTATAGATATTTATACATTTGATCTTTAAAATTATAAATAACGAAACGAGTAAATATAATTTTATATTTGTGTTAATTCATTGAATTTTCACTTTTATTTTTTACTTTGATAAGCAACTAAGTAAAGAATTATTTGAAAAATATATATAATTTATAGGTTTTTTTTGTTATGCGGGCTAACGGGCTACCCACGGCCCGTTCGGGTTAGCCCTAACAGGTACCAGGCTTTTTAGGGCCGGGCTAAAAAGGCCTATTAAAATTCGGGATCAATATTTAAGACCCAAACCCTATAATTAATCGGGTTAAATAGGCCGGTCCGTACGGTCCGGCCCGTTTTGACAACTCTACTTGAAGGGCTCATATTAGCTCGAGCGCCTCATTTAGTGTTTCACGAGTACTTATTAGTATAGGTAATCCCCAATTATGTTTGGGTGTCTCACTTGACCTTAACTTTTTGACTAGATAAATATGAATATTTTTTATTTTAGTTTTTTTGTACAACACAAATATGGATATTTTATCCCCTAAAAAAATATTTTATGCCCTTCACAGAAAAAAAATATTACGACAATCAATTTTCATAAAGATGTTTCCTAAAATGTTATATATTTTTTCATTATTATCTGTGACATAAAATTTTCATATAAAATTTGCTTAAATAATTTTGTATATTTTCATTATTATTTACTACCGGAAAGATAAGTATTAACGTGTTCGTTTATTCATATTTTTTTATCTGTATTATATTAATTTTAATTTAAATTTTTTAATACCTACATTATTCAGAAATTTTGATTTAGAATAGTATTTACTGAAATTTGGTTTAAGAGTAAAATATTGCTTGAGAGTGATTTAAGTATATTAAAAATTAACCACACCAAAAATATAGATTTAATTAAAAAAATGTAAAATATGAAATAAATAAATAAATGAAAATTAGTGGACCACATAATTTGAATTAGTTTGAGGAAAACACAAAGAAATTATTATGTTTAATAACTTTACTTTTATTATTCTATAATATTAGTTTTGAAACAATCCTACAATTGTTCCCTCAAAAAAACGGCAAAGAGAATAAACAGTTTGTCTCGTTAACAATACAACACAAGCCGTCTATTCTGACACACCCTCAGTCCAAACTAAACCCTCTCTTTCTCTCTCTCTCTATATATACGTTCATAATAATACAACCGCGTCACTCTCATGAACAAGTAACGTCCATGGTTTCATATAGCTCTTCGTAACTCTTTTCCACCCTTTTCTTTCTCTTTCTCTCCCTTTTCTTTATCCAATCAACAATGGCTAATTCTTTCTTATCAATTCTCAACAAGAAACCTAACAAACCTCTCTCAAGACTCTACTTTTTCACCATCACAATCTTCCTCTGCACCTCTTTTTACTTCCTTGGCCTCTGGCAAAACTCCCCCACCTCCGCCTCCATCTCCGGCAATAACCACCACTCCACCACCATCATCCGCCCTGATTGCCCACAAACTAATTTCACCTCCACCTCCACTTCTTCCACCACTCTTGATTTCTCAGCCCATCATAACGTCCCTGACCCACCAGAAACCGCTGCGCGTGTGACCCACGCTCCGGTATGTGACGTCGCTTTATCGGAGTATACTCCGTGTGAGGACGTGCAGCGGTCGTTGAAATTTCCTCGGGGGAATTTAATCTATCGAGAGAGACACTGTCCGGAAAAAGAGGAGATTCTCCGGTGTCGGATACCGGCACCGTATGGCTACCGCGTTCCGCCGCGGTGGCCGGAAAGCCGTGATTGGGCTTGGTATGCTAATGTGCCACATAAAGAATTGACGATTGAGAAAAAAAACCAGAATTGGGTTCATTTTGAAGGTGACCGGTTCAGGTTTCCTGGTGGTGGGACCATGTTTCCACGTGGCGCTGGTGCATACATTGATGATATCGGAAAACTCATCAACCTTAAAGATGGGTCCGTCCGAACCGCTTTAGACACCGGTTGTGGGGTACGTTTTTCTTGAATCTCCCGGTTCAGGTTTTCTTGAACCGGTTTCTTTTACTATCATGCATGCATGTTTTCAATGTCAATGAACCGGGTGGTTCACTTCCCCTCTATGGTTAGTTCAACAAGATTCGTAGAAAAATGGACCATGAACAGGAATGTGATTGGTCCCCTATTCAACCAATTGAGCAATTTCAATTAACTTTTTTATGTTGATTTTAGTTTTGGTAATATTTTTTGTGATTTTATCTTTATTTAGAACGTTTGAGAATTGGAAAGGGAATGTAGGTTAATTGGGAATCTAAATCAATAAATATTATATATTTTATTAATATTTTCTTTCCTTAGATGCTTCCATGAATGAATCGTTTTCTATGAAAATTATAAATGTATATGATTTTGGTAAGTTTATGAAATGAAAATTGTATATAATTTTGGTAATCATTATGCGAAACAGACGGGATACAGATTAATTTTATATTTCAGCATTTTCTCTCAAGTTTTGTAATTTTTTATTTATAGTAATTATAATATAAATTTTCCACATTTGACTTTTTTTTCCTGATATTTTCTAATTGTTTGTGAATACGTCAATCATGTTCTCTATGTCAATATTTTATTTCTGTTTCTAGTCTATTATTGTGACTTAGTTGGCTATCTTATCCTAAAGACGTGACGAAATTTTCTTCAGACACTAAACTAAAAATGGATATGTTATAATTCGATGAATATGGACCATGCTTTGAAATTGAAAGATACAGTAGTTTTTTGACAAGAAAATTGATATATAGTTAGTTAAGGTATATTGGTCGTCACATCATAGACTCAACCGTAAATCTATCCTTTTCGTAGAGAGAAAAAAGGGAAACATATAGGTATCACTTTAGAACTAGAACTAGTTTGCAAAACAATCTTCTTAAATTCTTCGAACTGAAGCAAAGTGGTACCTAGTTTCATGTTGACTAATGAAGATAAAACAAAAAGTTACATTTTATATATTAGACTATGCATTATTAACAACTATATTGTATTTTGAATTTTGAATTCACTTAGTGCTAATCATAACGATAAATATATTTTGAAGTTATATTGTTTGTTGGGAAGTCTCAATCATGTATATTTAGCCTGATTTCTAAGTTACTTCATGTTGTGGCAATTTGTTTACTAGTCACATGTGCACAAATTTGTGGTATCACTGAAAATTTGTGGCAATATGAATATTTTTAATTGGTTAATGACATGTTACAATTGAATTAATCAGGTTGCAAGTTGGGGAGCATATCTTTTGCCACGTGACATATTAGCAGTGTCATTTGCACCAAGAGATACACATGAAGCTCAAGTTCAATTTGCTCTTGAACGAGGAGTTCCAGCTTTGATTGGTGTTATTGCCTCAATTAGGCTTCCTTACCCTTCAAGAGCCTTTGACATGGCTCATTGCTCACGTTGCCTAATTCCTTGGGGCCAGAATGGTATATATATCCTTTTTTCTATATTTCAAATTTTCAACATACATTGATGGTCTTCCGTGTCTAACATGTGTCATGGCTCTTGTGTCGTGTTCGGTGTCAGACACATTTTAATTTGAAAGCAAGTGTGTGTGAATATGTGACTTATATATAAATTTTGTTTTATGTATTTGTAGATGGAATTTATTTAACTGAAGTTGATAGAGTGCTACGTCCTGGGGGGTATTGGATTCTATCAGGGCCACCAATAAATTGGGAGAGCCATTGGAAAGGGTGGGAGAGGACTCGTGAGGATCTCAATGCTGAACAGACTTCAATTGAGAGAGTGGCAAAAAGTCTTTGCTGGAAAAAACTAGTTCAGAAGGGTGACATTGCAATATGGCAAAAGCCTACTAATCATATTCATTGCAAAATAACAAGAAAGGTCTTCAAGAATAGACCCTTTTGTGATGCAAAGGATCCTGACTCAGCATGGTAATATACCTTTTCCTATTCTTTTTAATTATTAATTAATGCCTTTAAGATATTGAATTGTGACCATGGTCACAATCGAGATCACAATCACACTGTGATCGTTAAGATTGCGGAGAATTGTGGTCAAATAAGACTGATATGAACAAAAAAAACTGATCTCACGGTTGATGAATTTTTCATAAGTCACTCATAACTTTATAGATAATTTTCAGATAATGTTACACTGACTCACTTATAGTTGCTTGTGCTACTGATTTTGCTTTAGCAGTTAGGTAAAAAAAAAGCAAATTATGCTTGCTGCCAAATAGAGTTTGGCAGTGATACCAAAACTACTTGGATGATAAAGAATTTGAGCTGCATAATTATTTCTTTGTTAGTTGTTTTATTCACCTTTTCAAAAGTAGAGATTCTTTTTGGACCATTCCAAAAAAATAATCTATTTGTTTGCTTTATTCCCTTTTTTTCTTTAGTTACTTGTTCTTGAAGTTTTAATTTTTCTTCTTCTTCATTTTAGGTACACCAAAATGGATACTTGTTTGACACCACTTCCTGAGGTAACTGACATAAAAGAAGTTAGTGGTGGAGGATTGTCGAATTGGCCTGAGAGACTAACGTCAGTTCCACCAAGGATTAGCAGTGGAAGTTTGGATGGAATCACAGCTGAGATGTTCAAAGAAAACACTGAATTATGGAAGAAGAGAGTTGCGTACTACAAGACACTTGATTATCAACTAGCAGAGCCGGGGAGATACCGTAATTTACTCGATATGAATGCATACTTGGGAGGATTTGCAGCTGCAATGATTGATGATCCAGTTTGGGTTATGAATATTGTTCCGGTCGAGGCTGAGATCAACACACTTGGTGTCGTTTATGAACGCGGATTGATCGGAACATATCAGAACTGGTTAGTCTTTCTTCCATTTCTAATAGCAGTTGTTAACTAGGTTTTGTGACAACTTTTAAGAAAGGTCAATATGTGATAACTTTTGAACTCATTTTGTGTTTTTAAGAGAGTTGTATTGTTAGAGTGAAAAATTGTTTAAGTTCTTTATCAGAGATGCTATTTGAGGTGAGAAACCGATTACAAAAAATGAGAGAGGTTTGCTAAAAGGAAACAAAATGTTGGTAAGTTGAGTAGAAAGTAGCTTTTTGATGGCATAATTAGATTTGCAGCATACTCTTTCAATAAGTGAGTAGTATATTATAAGTGTTGTATCCACCAATAATTAAATTTAAAGTGCATCCTAATCTTAGCTCACTAAAATTTAGAGTTGGATAACTTTATAGTTGTGCACTTTTGGAGGCAAAACTCACTTTATGTTAATCTTTTTCTATTACTTCCCACTTATAGTATAGCTTTGTGGTGTGAAGATAATTTAATTGCAAATTATCTCTTCATATCTATGAGTGCTACCTAATTTTGTCCTTTACAATAGACAGAAAATTGTGTATCAAATTTTGTGCTGCTTTACACATTTCATCACATGGTAGTAGTTAATGTTTCATTATTAATAACTACTTTTTGTCTCCACTCAGGTGTGAAGCCATGTCCACTTATCCTCGAACCTATGACTTTATACATGCTGATTCTCTCTTTAGCCTCTATGAGGACAGGTAAATTGTGAAATTGGTTTTGCCAAATTGAGAAATAACTATTTCAGTTCTGTATATAAAATATGTTTACCACTCATATAATAACTTACTAATAATATATGAAATTATTTAATGTGTGACAGATGTAATATAGAGGACATTCTTCTTGAGATGGATAGGATTTTAAGGCCACAAGGGAGTGTGATATTGCGTGATGATGTGGATGTGTTGTTGAAGGTAAAAAGATTTGCAGATGCAATGCAATGGGATGCTAGAATTGCAGACCATGAAAAGGGACCACACCAAAGAGAAAAGATACTTGTAGCAGTCAAGCAGTATTGGACAGCCCCACAACCTGAACAAAATCAACAAAGAAAGCTATAATTTGATTTTTCCTTTTGGTCTTAAGATTTGTGAATTTTTTTTCCTTTCTTTTTACATGTCAACTTAAATTTTCAGGAATTTTTATTCTTTTCCAGCCCAATTTATGTGGGTGGTTTGCAAAGTGAAATTTTCATTATAGCAAATTATTGCCCCAAAAAAATTGTTTGGGGATTATCTATCAATTACAAAGTTGTCAAATGAAAAATTAACTGATTGAAGTTAATCAAATGATCTTTGATTCAATTCCCATATGAACAATTTACTTTACTTGATGAATTATGTAATCTCAATTGTTAATGATTAAATCAACAATATATATCACATCTACAAGCATAACAAGTCTTAGATAATAGATATATTACATTTTCAACCATTTTATCAGCTATTGAGACCTTATTTAGGTTTGCTATAGCAAGGCATAGCTTAGCGAAAATAAAAAATGCTTTGTGAGTATTGATCATTGTGACTTTCTCCCTAAGTTAGGTGTCATAGGAATTGGTTCTATACTTATAGTTGTTAGGACAATTCTATTATGAGTTAGTATATGAGTTGTGAAATTGGTTCGTCGGGTAACTTTTCTGTTTTAGTTGCTAAGTGTTTGTTGAGGAAGAGAAAGGAAATCTTGTGCTAGGAAGAAAGGTATATTTTGGAATGATTGGCTATTACAAATTACAGTGTGTAGAGAATTAGTAAAAAGTGAGTGGAGCCCGATGGAGAGATGGTTCGTCGATTCAAGCTGCTGCAAAAAAATTGGGATAACATTACATGAAAGCAAAAATTTTCAAGTGATTCATGTAGTAATGGCATAGTTTTGTTTTGGTTTGAGTGTCTATAATATATTGGATTAGAGCATATTATAGTATATTTTTATCATTTAAAAGAAAAGAAAGTAAAATCGATTGCATAGTGGAGAACATGAATCATGGATAGAAGAGAAGAATTTTGTTCAATACACGATCTCAATGTCCAATCAACTCTATGCTCATGGAGAACCTCCTTCGGTTGAAAGAACGTTGGACCGTGGTTGAGAGTGGAATTCCGATGATCTCCTCTAGTGCCACCCTTGATCAAATCAAAGATGTTGAAGAAAGCACACTGAAAGATTTGAAGGTGAGAAGATATATATTCCAAGCTATAGATAGGAACATCATGGAGAATATTCTCTGTAGGAACTCTTGCAATTGCGATTAAATGAAGGCACGAGGTTAGAAGATGTAGAAATTTGTAATTGTTAAAAAGGTCCTTAGATTAATGACTTTAAGATTTGACTTTGTGGTTTGCTCAAAGATTTGACTTTAAGATGTAGAACACTCTTTGAGACTTTCTAACTTAGGAATAATATGAGGAAGATATATAGGTCAAACATGATTCTGAGGAGGACGAGGCAGAGAAACCTATTGACGAGGAGCTTGTGGAATGCTACAAATGTCATCAGTTGGGTCATTATTGCAATGAATGCCTATGTTTAGAGTAGTATGTTCAATATGTTGAGATTAATGAAGAGGAAGAAATGTTTGTCACAATTTAGTTGAAAGATACAACGAAATAAAAAGAACCAATGTGGTTTCTTGATTCAGGATGCAACAACCACATGTGTGGAAATATGGAATAGATGTTTGACCTTGATGAAATATCTAAAGAATCGTTCAAATTTAGAGATAATCTAAGATGACATTTATGAAAGAAGGGATTTTGAAGCTCAAAATTTGAGAGATAGCTCAGCTGATCCACTGACACTTAATGGTTTTGTTTGCAAGTTCGTAGGTGAAGGGAGATGAAGGTTTTGGGAAAAAGGAAGAAGAAGTTGAAAAAATAGAGAACATTGGGAGGGAAAGATATTGCGGTGTTAATTTTTTTCATAATACAAAACCCTTCTTGTTTGAAGAACTAAAAAATTGCATTGAATGAGAGTTTTAGAAGGTTTACATGAATTCTTCATTCAATCTATGTTGTTATAATATTTTTAAAATAAAAAATATATTAATCATAGCATATATATTTTTAAATTTTTTTTAAAATTTCACAATTTTCCCCTATTTTTCCCACCCTGAAATGATGAGGATTCGTCTTCTATGATTTTGGGGAGACCATATATACAAACGACCAAGACCACAGTTAATGTGAATACAAACAAGTTGATCTCGAGAAACAAAGACAATTTTTACAAAACTGCCACAAGAAACAAATCTTATGAACTCAAGAGACAAATTGTCACAACATCCGTATCACAATCCTAACATGCAATATGCGTCGAGCAAACGCCGTAAAACAAACACTTGTTGGAAGGGAACTCAACTTTATATGTATGTTGAATTGAAAATGAAGGCAAGTTTGAAATAGATTGCGCAATCTGCATCTTGAAATCTCTAGACGAATGATTGAACTCGACCAAACAAAGAACTAGGTAGCCTTTGTTCTAAAATGGTTAGTCAAAACATTTAGCTCGTCTGACAAAAAACCAACAGAGAAGTATTTGGTTAAGTATTGTGCTCACACTACATTCAATAGTGACACTCCCTCAATTTATTATCATAAGAATTGAATTGTGTATTTCGATTACACATTGTGCACTGATATACGCCAGACCTGGTAGTATAATCCCCAAGAATATCAAAACGGGTTAGGTTTGATCCGTTTAACACATTGATTTTGATGGAATGAGTTGTAAATTTGAATTGAACCTAGTACTTAACTTGTCTCGAGGTGGCGATATAGTGGGTTGGCGCATAGTTATAAATAATAATTAAAAAAAAATCGTATATTACTTACCTTTTTATTTGTTTCTATATACTGAGAGAGCAAAACCCAACGGAGTACACTAGTATTTGGTTAAACATCACTCAACACTACGCACAAAACACACACTCTCTTCTCGCCACCGTAACGAAAACCAAAACCCCCACTTCCTCCGCTAGGGTTCTTCCCCAATCCCCACAACATGGACGCCGACGATTCCTCCTCCTCTGCTCTCGAAACCTTCGCCAATGTCGACGAAGACAACAACCAAACAAACCACCGTCAAATCATCAGCGCGTCAGACCAACTCGACATCGAGGCATACATTAGCCTCTACTCCGGCCGGACCAGAATCTCCCGCCTCCTCTTCATCGCCGATCACTGCGGCGCCAACACCACAATGCTGTTGGAGGCACTTCGCTTGGCTTTCGATGAAATCAAGAAGGGAGAAGACACTTTTCTCATGCGGGAAATCGTTAAGAAGATTAATGGTCGTTTGGGTTCTGGTTATTCCCTAGATGAGGCTTGGTGCGATGCTATTGAGAAGAAAGCCGAGCTGAAGAAGGAGAAGCTTGACTCTGAGCTTAATTCCTATAGGGTATAATATTCTTCTATAATTTTCAATTTCTCAATTTTAGGTTTTGTTTTTTTCTCATTATCTTAGGTCTAAATTTTCAATGTGCAATATATAACATGTATTTTTGAATATTATTGGTGTTGATTTTTTTTTTTTTTGCTTGTTTGTTGTATTTATTAAATTTTGATTTGAGTGTGATATAGACATTCATATAGCTACATGGAGAATCATGTGTATAAATTGCTATGAACTATGAAGCACGAAAACGGATACCAGACACAACACAGACACGGACTCATTGTCCCGATAAAATTTTGAGAAAATTACACAGTTCAGTGTAATCACATGTGTCGTGTCGGTGGTTTTCGCGTGTTGTACATGCGCCTTCGATCAAAAGTGTTGGTGCTATAGAGATAAATTGTTTTTAGTTTATTTCCATGAGCTCTTAAGGAAAGCTTATGAAAACAACTTATAGCTTGTATGAAACTAGTCATATTTTATTTTATTTATGTTAAAGAAATATCTTATGGATAAACACTTATGATATAGGTGCTTAATTAAGTTGTTTCTCCAAACAGGACATAGTCTTATAGATTATAGGAATTTGTTTTTTTATTCATTTTGACTGTATTTGATTGTTTTGTGCAGACAAACTTAATTAAAGAGAGTATAAGAATGGGGTACAATGATTTTGGAGATTTTTACTATGCTCATGGCCAATTGGGGGAAGCTTTTAAGAATTACATTCGGACCCGGGATTATTGCACTACATCGAAGCATGCTATTCATATGTCTCTGAATGCGATTCTGGTCAGCATTGAGATGGGTCAGTATCCCCATATTAGCACCCATGTTAGCAAGGCAGAAGCGGTTCTGGACCCCCTTGACACAATAACAGCTGCAAAGCTACGCTGTGCTGCTGGGTTGTCAAATCTGTTTTCCAAAAAGTACAAGTTTGCTGCTCGAAAGGTTTGTCCAATGTTTTTTTTTTGAAGAAAGGTTTGTCCAATGTTATTTGTGTATTTCGATTGTGATTGTAACTGCAGATTTTATGAGAGCTCTTTGGTTTATAGTTTTGAAAGATGATGTATATTTTAGCGAAGAAGTTAGATTAGTGTTGTCATTGTCGGATGGTGGATTACCTTGGTGAGCCGAAAATCCTCCAGATACATATGGTGGATTGCGTAATGGCCTATTATGGTGGAGGAATCGCGGGAAAATCTAAACAGACTTATAACATAATTAAACATAATTTAAGCAAATAAAACAAATATAGAAAAAGAAGAAAACAGAATATGCATAAATAGAGCAGATATTACCTCGATTTTTTTAGGGTTGGGTTATAACCCATTGTTGGCCTGGGTTTGGCAGGTTGCACGGCCCAACCCATGCTTTCTCCTTTTACTTCATTTTTTTGCTTTTTCCACCGCGCCGCCATGTTCGATACCTTCTTGGTAGCTGCCGTGACCCCACCATAAAAAATGCCACACGACCGCCTTTGTGTGGCGGTCTGTCAAAATCATGCCTCTGCCATGGGGACGACATGGCCTATATTCAATAACATTATTTTAGATTAAAGGCTCATTTAGATTGGCTTACTTTTGAGCTTATGCAAAACAGCCTATGCAAATAAATAAGCTTTTATGTATTATTCACATGCTTGTCAAGGTAGTTTATGAAAAAACAGCTTATGAAGATACAATTTTAGTTAGTGGGAACTTATAAATTAACACAAAAGCTTATTTATTTTGCATTAACTAATTGCAATTTTCAAGATTATGATGAACCCATTTACTACGATTTAACCATTGCATCCACCAATTTTCTCTACTTCTTTATGCAAGATTGGTCTAAGACGGGAATGGATCCTCTCAATTGTTTTTCGCTCTTGTCTCTCAATTGTTATCAATTTCACCATTAGACTTTTTAACTCTCATTTTTTAATATTAAAAATCAATCTCACATTTTTCCATTCAATGGTGAGATTGACAATAATTGAGAGACATGAGAGAACGACAATTGAGAGGATCCATTCTCGTCTAAGACGCTGCACTACAATAACCAATTGCAATTTTCATTTCTTTTATTTATTAATGTTTGAGAGCTATTTTTTATTTTAATTTACTTAAATTACAATAATTTATTGAGTATCGTATACTATATTTTTCAATTAATGGTGTATCACTGTATCAGATAAGTATCGTATCCCATACCCGCATCGTGTCTGTGCTTCATTTTAACTAACTATTGTGTAAAATATTTGGAAATTAGTCAAAAGAAGATCATGTGGATTAAAATGCAGGCATATTTACAGTTTGATTATTTGACATATCCATTTGTTTCAGTTTTCACTTAAAATTATGTTAAATTGCTCTAAAGAACCGAGATAGTAAAAATTTCTGAGTTGGTAAGAGTAAAGCCATTGAGGACCGAGAGCATTAGAAGAGTCAGAATAGTTGTTCAGAAAGGTAATGCTTCATTGTGAAGAAAGCATTATTGCTCTGAAGACACAGTCAAATACAAATTAAGTCTTTATGCTGACAGTAACTCGGGTCTATTTCTATACCCAATTTTTGGGTGATCCTTGAAAACATGTTATATGTCAACTGTGTATATATCCTGTGCAGTCCACTATATGGTTGTTATTTACTAATTGACATCATCCTCTGGTTATGGAGAGGAGAGGAGAGGGACTAAAAAATTATTTGCTCTGCTGTAATTGGGGCAATGAAAAAGTGAGTTACTTGGTAAAAATTTGAGCAGGGTGCTTGAGGATGAATCTGTTCTTGATTATGATTATGCCAGAACACTTTTTTTTATTCAAGCATGAGCTTGTTATGAAATTAGTATGTCAATTCTTCAATTGATCTCATTTATTAAGTATTGCATCACTGGTTTTGTCCTTGCTTCTGGTAGAAGGATATTGTGCAATGGTAATTGTTGTGTGGATGGAGGTGGCATCACATTCTTATATGGAAAATGTCTTGCTCAAATAGTTGCTATAGAAAAACATCCATGGAGAGGATATAGTGGATAACGAGTGACCAAGAGTCAGTGACCGAGTTCAAACTGTTTTATTTATTAATTTTGGAGTTTGATCTGTGACATGTGAGTTGGTGTATGAAGAGTTGATGGTTCATGTCTTAATTCCCAGTTTGGTGGAGAAAGCAAAATTGTTATTTATTATGATTTATGTCATTTTGATATTATTGACCAGGATTATAATACATCAAAAAAGAAAGAATACTTACTTTCACATCATTGAAAATCTCTTAATCTGTATAATCTATCATTTTCATTTTACTTGTGATTGGAATCAAGATGAGCATTGATATTAATTGTTGGAGGATTCAATATCATTTACCTTTGACTGAATAATGATAAAATGTTCACATTATTGTTTATAACTTTTTGGTGACAGTCTTCATTATCTGTTTCAGTTTATAGAGACTAGCCCCGAACTAGGTAGTCAGTACAATGAAGTGATTTCATCCCAGGATGTTGCAATGTATGGAGGACTTTGCGCTCTTGCTACGTTTGATCGGACAGAGTTAAAGGCATGTACTCAGTTTATTATTCTGCCTGCAAATGGCAATTGCGAGACTTTGATTATATTGCCTTTCTGATTTTGTTTTCTTTTATTTGCAGAACAAAGTTATAGACAATACTGTCTTCAGGAATTTCTTAGAGTTAGTGCCTGAAGTAAGGGAGCTTATAAATGATTTTTACTCAAGGTAACTTGTTTCACTTTATTTTTTCTCTGTTGGGTGAACTCTACTCATCACATTTCTGTTTTCTTGCCTTAATGAGCTGAAAATAGATTATCAAGACCCCCCATTTGGTGGAATTGGACTGCCTAGGCTATGTAGTAACCAGAGAATATATGGTGCTTAGCTTTATTTATGTGAAAATGAGCATGGATTTAAAAATATAGTATTGTATGCATGGAGAACATTTGTGTGATGCAATAAATTGACAAGTGTTATTTGTATGTTACGGAAGTTTTGAATTATAACAAGACAAGTGTTTTGTACGTTATGGAAGTCTTTAGTTATAACAAGGGGCATTGTAGAACTGTAGATCCAAACTTAAAATTGATCTCTGGGGTTGGCTTTTTTTAATAATTGATTATTAATGTAATACATTTATCAATGTTGTATGTATGTGATTGTGGGAATCTCTTATTCTTGTTACTATGGGGTGGTGGTGTTGAGGTTATGGAGAATGCTGTTACTTGAACTTGGTATTTGGATCTGGATATTTCCCATGAATCATGGATTGATCATTGCAAGTAATAATTTGACGAACGGTGCATGTATGTTGCAAGAATATTTTTTGTTAGTTGGATAAAGTGTTGACAAGGTCACTGTCAATCCTAATTATGATCCATTTGATTTGTATTTTTTCCAGAGTATATTCTATGGAATTTGGTAAAATGGAGTTGGCTTCTTTTAAGATTAGGAGTACCTGATTTCACTAATTCTAATGGCATGATATTCAAACTCTGTTTTCTATTCATTCTTTTGCTTGTCTCTCCTCTAAATAATACACTTTCTTTCTTTTTGCAGCCGTTATGCCTTGTGTCTGGAGTACCTAGGGAACCTAAAATCAAACTTGTTGCTGGACATACATTTGCATCCTCATGTCGAGTCACTTTATGATCAAATCCGACAAAAAGCCCTTATCCAGTACACACACCCATTTGTGTCTGTTGATTTGAACATGATGGCTAATGCATTCAAGACAACTGTTGCTGGACTTCAGAAAGAACTCGAGAGTTTGATTACTGATAATCAGATACAGGTTCCTTAGTTTCCACAGTTTAATTTTAGAGTGAAATGCCTTTTAGTCTCTAAAATTTTAGGTATCAGATAAGCATGGCTTATGTATCTAATTATGCTCTTGCAGGCACGAATTGATTCACACAACAAGGTTTTGTATGCACGACATGCTGATCTAAGGAATGCTACCTTTCAAAGGGCTCTAGAAAATGGAAGGGATTTTGATCGAGATCTTCAGTCTATGTTCCAGAGATCCTGTCTCCTTAAGTATGAGTGCAGCAAGTCAAGAATTAGGAGACTGTGATCATGGATTTATCATAACTGGACCAAGTTTTTTTGTTTATTTTGATTCATAGGCATTGACATAGATTGAGGTTCTATACTGAAGTTAGAGGAGTATTGCTTTGCCTATTCCTTGATTGTCAAGGCGGCAAACGTACATTTGTGCAGAACGTTACCAACATATTATGGCGTACTTGCATTTGGTGTCTAGTTGAGTAGGGATGTTTATATCCAAATCAATCCAAATATAAAATGCAAACTGATTTGAAAATACTGCCCAAAATCGAATACTGTTGGATTAATTTGGATCTTCTTAATTCTTATGTGAAGATTGCTTGCATCGGATTTCAAATACCTTTTCAAAAGAGATTGCTAGCATCGGATTTCTAATTCCTTTTCAAAATCGAATCAATTTTTTTCTTTTACTACTTCATTTAACTTTTTGTATGGAAATGATTTTATCGTGACTTTATTATAAAAATTATTCTATTGTTACTTTATAATACTAGTATTAATATGATTTTTTTATAATTTTCCTGAAAAAAACAGAATGTTTACAATTGTAAATTGTACCAACTGAAAATCGATCTAATTTAAACAACATTTAATGAGATCTGATTTTTAAAGGAATCATCTTAAGATAATGCAAGCTGCCCAATAATCACTGTAGTTGAGTAGAAAAATAAACAAAATACCAATTTATTTATGATAATAATGTAACTACAACTTATTCGGTAGTTGTAAGGACATTTGATAGGTTGAAGCGCTACTTTGAATTCGAGATTCTCCATTTTTAACACTTTATGTATGTAATTCTTGCCAATGAATTGAAATCTAATGTACGATTTCTTACTCTTGAGCATAGAGTAAATTCGATTGGGAGGAAAAATTTACTGTGTGCTAAACATATTTTTCGACAAAGATTAATTAATGTTAAACGGACTAGATACTTTATTATCAATTCCATGGTTAAAAATGTGAGCATAATTCAATGATAGAGACGTTGCAATATAAAAAAAATTTAAGTTTGAATATGAGATTTCTCACTTATTCATTTTAAGGGATAAAATCATGATTATTAAACCAAAAAAACAAGTTGAATCTTTGTAAAAACTACAAATTATGGCGATCCATCATAATTTTGTAACAGTACATGATTATAAATCCAACAACATGCACCTAGTCCATAATTATAACACCCTTTAAATTTTAAGATGCATTTACTACTTTTTTATTTTCAAATATATATTTTATTAATAATACCAATTTATCTTGAGATATGAAAAAATTAACAATAAATATAACTATAACAAATGGTAATTTAGGTCGGTTCGATAAAAACAGCGGATAACTGATAAGCTAGCGTAACTTATAACTAATAATAACTGACAATTTATGATCGATGACTAATAATAACATACTACTAATAAGGTTATGATAACAAATGCCCAAGGACAGTAGTTAAGTATTAAAAATAGAAATAAAACATAAATTTTATGAAAACAAAGTTACTTTTTAGTTTCAATATGTTTGAATGCATTATTTTTAAGATAAAATTTTTCATTTTAGACTTTTAAATAAGTGTCCTAAAGACATAATAGCATTTCTTATATTATTATAATAGATAACCAGATCATGAAGCATGAGAATTAAGATCCATCCTTAAAAAAATGAAGCATAAGATCCTGCATCTTGTTCTCAATTCATTCACATCTCACTAAGTCCTGTCACATTATTCTCACATCCAAAAACAAAACCACCACCGACAACAACATTTCAAAACAAAAGAATCGCAACAAAGAGTCACTCTCACACACAACGCATACTGACACTGAAATTACACATTTTTTCCAAACTCTACATTCTATTTCCATCACAGAATCTCAAAACACAACCCTTTTCAATCCCTTAATCAAAAACCGTTTTTGAAATCAATTTCAACGACCCAAATGCCTTATTAACCAGATCCAGCTTCTTCCTCAAAATGCGTCACTCAAATTTCCCACCATGGAAACGCAACAACACACGTCAATGGCGTCTCATCGACCTCATTTCCATTGCCTTTTTCTCATTACTCTTTCTCTTCTTTGTTCTCTTTTACACCACCCTTGGTCGCAGCCGTGTGGTGGCTCCGTCCACCGTTGATCCGAAACAGCGCAACCGTCTGGTGGTGGCAATTGAGGAAGGGATGCTGAATGGGAAGAGTATTGAGGCTTGTCCTTCAAGTGAGGTGGATCATATGCCGTGCGAGGATCCAAGGAGGAATAGTCAGTTGAGTAGAGAGATGAATTACTATAGGGAGAGACATTGTCCTTTGCCGGAGGAGACAGCGGTTTGTTTGATTCCGCCGCCTAATGGGTATCGGGTTCCGGTGAGGTGGCCTGAAAGCATGCATAAGGTGTGATTTTAGTTTTATGGAAAGTTGGTTGCTTGTTTTAACTTTTAATTGTAGTACATTGTTATCTATGTAGCAATCATGTACTCAAAACATGTTACACACGAGTGTTTGACACATGTGGTTACAGTCAATCTGACCTGGATCCCTTGCATTTGAAAAACCACTTGTTTACATGCATTAATTGATTTCGGTAATCGATTTGAGATGGGTTGTTTACTCACATTACACCTTCACTAAATCATGTTTAAATAATCTTCGCTATTTATTTGAGATCGGACGACCAAGATTAATAAATGTGTCACACGTTTACTGCGCGAAGTACAAATCTCATTTGATCACTTCCATTTTCTCAAATTATTATTGTGGTCTACGTATCAGTGTCGTTTCTGTTTGACTACTTCATATAGAGATTGCTTAAAGTAAGAAGTATGGGTTTTATACATAATAGGATATTTGTATAAGTTGAAAGAACAAAACTTCCGGCGATGTTGTATGCAACAAAACGTTGGGCGGTTAAGAACCAACACGAGAATAAAGTAAGCGTAACTGAGATGATGTTGCCTTGGATGTATGGTAAGACTAGACAGGATAGGATTAGAAATAACAACATTAGAGAGAGTTGCAGTAACACCTAGAGTAGAAAATAGGTTTATGTGGTTTGAGCATGTAGAGAGAAGACCTGGAGATTCCATAGTAAGGAGAGTAGATAAGATGAAGGATAGTCAAATCACAAGAGGTAGAGGGAGACCTAGAAAAACTATAAGAGAAACTATTAGGAAAAATTTAGAGATTATTGAGTTGGATGCAAATGTGGTTTATGATAGAACATTATGGTGTAATTTGATCCATGCAGCCGACTCCACGTAGTAGGATAAGGCTTGGTTGTTGTGTTGTTGAAAGAACAAAATTTAGAAACTGTTGTGTAGGTGTTGTTTATACTGTTAACCAATTATAAAATGCCATGGAGATGAAGATTTTCATTTGATATTAAATTGATAATGGTCATATTTATACTGTTGAATATATAATGCCATTCTCAAAACATAAGGATACACATCTAAGTTTTGTTTAAGTAGAAACTAGACTGTGTCAATTTTTTCAGAAGCTCTCACATTTACCTCGTGTACAAGTACCTTTATATTTAGAGGTATTTTCCCGGATTGAAGATCAATCTTATTTTAACTGAGAAGCTACTGCAATGAGGGCAAGATAGTGAAAATGGTAGACATGATGCATTATTGGACACTCTGGTGGCTTTTGATTTATGTTGCAGACTTCATATGTGGAAGAAGAATTCAGCTGTTGTCTTATTGTTGCTATTATGGTTGTGGTGCCTTGTTATGTGTAATTTGGAGGGAGTTATTGTGTTTGGTGAAGGACTTAGGAGCTTGTTTTTGTGATTTTTGTTGTTGTTTAGAATGGGATAGTGCTGTATGTTTGGGGTTGTAATTACTGGTATCTAGTTTACAGTGCAATGAAATTAATATAGAGGTGATACTCTGATGTAATGGCTAGAGGGGCATTAACCGATTGATTCATCTGCTCTCGGAATGTTACTGATACTCTTTTATTTATCTGTCTAAATGCATTAATATAATATGTTTTGTGCAGATATGGCATAGCAACATGCCCCACAACAAGATTGCTGACAGGAAAGGTCACCAGGGGTGGATGAAACGAGAAGGTCAACACTTTATATTCCCCGGTGGTGGTACGATGTTTCCAGATGGAGCAGAACAATATATCAAAAAACTTAGTCAATACATTCCCATAAATGGAGGTGTTCTGAGGACTGCACTTGACATGGGATGTGGGGTAAGCGAGTTTTTCCTCTTTACTTTTTAAACCTTATACTAGAATTTATCACTGTTAATACATCCATTTTTCTTCAGGTTGCTAGTTTTGGAGGATATTTACTAGCTCAAGATATTTTAACCATGTCTTTTGCTCCACGAGATTCACATAAATCACAGATACAATTTGCCCTGGAAAGAGGAATACCGGCTTTTGTTGCTATGCTTGGCACTCGAAGACTTCCATTTCCTGCTTTTGGATTTGACTTGGTTCATTGTTCTCGGTGTTTGATACCGTTTACAGCCTACAGTAAGTTCTGCATCGCAGATCGCTACTGCATATCTTCAAATATTCCATATATGCGTGTCACTTCCTTATGCAGAAAGTTTACTATGCAGACGCTACTTATTTCATTGAAGTGGATAGATTACTCCGCCCTGGTGGATATCTAGTCATCTCAGGTCCTCCTGTTCGGTGGGCTAAACAGGAAAAAGAATGGTCAGATCTCCAGGCTGTGGCAAAGGCCTTGTGTTATGAACAGCTAACTGTACATGAAAACACTGCAATCTGGAAGAAGCCAGCAGCAGATTCGTGTCTTCCTAACGGAAATGAATTTGGTCTTGAGTTATGTGATGATTCTGGGGACCTAAGTCAAGCTTGGTAATTTCCTTTTATTATCTTTGCATCTCTTCTTGTCTTGTATAGTTGTATAGCACTTCAATGAATGCTGAGATTGTGAAAATATATCTTAATAATTACTTTGAATTGCAAAACTAAGTTGATCATTTTTGCAGGTACTTTAAATTGAAGAAATGTGTAAGTAGTACGTCGTTTATCAAAGGAGATTATGCTATTGGAACAATTCCCAAGTGGCCAGAGAGGCTAACTGCCGCACCTTCGAGGTCCCCTCTCCTGAAAACCGGTGTTGATGTATATGAGGCTGACACTAAGCTGTGGGTACAGAGGGTTGCATATTATAAGAATTCACTAAATATAAAGTTGGGGACTACATCAATACGCAACGTCATGGACATGAATGCATTATATGGGGGTTTTGCAGCTGCCTTAAAATCTGATCCTGTGTGGGTGATGAATGTAGTTCCAGCTCAAAAGCCACCAACTCTTGATGCGATCTTTGACAGAGGACTTATTGGTGTCTATCATGATTGGTGAGTTTTTGCTGAAAGTTCATGCATCTTCTCTTAAAGGGATTATTTTCCAGAAACATTAGGGTTGTGATCTTATGGCCTATATCTTAATACTTGGCAAAGCAAACTTTCTTTTTTCCTTGCCGACATGATTTTAAAATAAGATATGTGGTGGAAAATTTGTGTATTGCATGCAATGATAATTGTCTTGAGTTGCTTTCATGATACTTACGGCTTTACTTTTTTTTGGCAATTACAACTCTTATATATATATATATATA
>Ga0315915_1003092_pt1 | contig 21199 bp, 19 predicted proteins | sample MpolbnodulesMG_FD_207738 | JGI IMG/M metagenome (GOLD analysis project Ga0315915, IMG submission 207738) | Medicago polymorpha root nodule microbial communities from Los Angeles, California, United States - branched nodules | ecosystem: Host-associated > Plants > Roots > Nodule | place: USA... | reverse complement strand
TCATGTTAGTCATATTGGATGCAATTATCCATTTTTTTGCAGAACTGTGCATATGAAGTTAAATTTCTCCAACATCTTCCTCTCTTTTTTCTCATATAATTGAATTCCTATTTGAGTTATACAAACTAAATAGTAGTATATTGGAAGTTAAATTTATTTTGTGCAAAACTATGTCTATTGGATGTTAAATTTCTCGAATATATTCATCTGTTTCTCTCATTTGATTGAGTATCTATATGAATTATATAAAATTCCATTGCAAGTACAATTTCCTCTTGATAGGAGAGGTAATGTAAAGTTATATTAAGGTCATCTATATTGGGAAAAATCATAAAAAAAAATAAAATGGTGGCTTCTAGGGTGATGGAGCAATTAAGTCTCTTACATATTTAACTATTTATTCACTGTCATTTAGTAATGACAATCTTTACTCGTGAATCCGTTGAACAAATAAGATAAGTTGTCTCCTTCCATCCAAGTTTTGTTTATACGAAAGAGTCAAAAATCAAACTCATGACCACTTATTTAAGGCGTGTGAATCTCTTGCCCCTTCAATCAACCATATGTTGCTTGGTATGGTATAAGTTGATCTACAATAAAATAAAACTAGGATAAATTCAACATAACTTTTGCACAAGTTGATTCTATAACTATAAGCTATCATGAGAGCATATAAAAATAAGTTGAAAACAACTAATTAGATATGATAAGTTGACTATATGGTGTTCTTTTGTACATTCAAGTTCACATTAATACAACGCTACTAAAAAGAATCTGGTGTCAAAATTTCAATAACCTAGGAAAGTTCATAGACCATTTCCATCTTATGAACCTAATCTTAAATGCTAAGGTTGAAAAATATTATCATTGCTCCATCAACAAGCTAGCATTTTGCATTGCATATCTCTCAACCTTTTGAATTGAATACTTCAGCTCTTGTTGAATGTCCAACCTTGAAGGAGATAATACAATGTCTTTCCATATTGATCCGGCTTCACAAGTCGGGTTAGGGTGCTTGTAAAGTTCATATATGGAGTCAGCATCTTCATTCAACCTAGCAACTCTCTTCAAACAATTAATTTCATCTGGATCAACTAGCAATGTCTTGTCCCTCTCTTTCCATCCTATCAACTTTACAACAGTAATCTGGTCAGTAAGAGGTTATAATGTTGAACATAAATGAAAATAACATAGAAATTCCACCTTGAGAATGACGATTTTCATTGATCATTGTTTCATTACACCAAAAAGTCTCACATTGCTCAGAAATGTAGGTTAAGTGTAGTTTATAAACAACTTGCACACTTCTATATCCATCGAGACGCATTTTACAAATGACAAAGCATTGAGGGCTACTGTTCCGAACAGAAAAATCCCACATTGCAACAAAGTTTTATATGCATGACGACACATTTTTGAAAGGAAATGAGATTGATATTGACTATTACAAACATTAGTAATATTTATATAACTTAACACATGATTTTTTTCTACAATGAAATGAATGGTCAAATTATACATTTCCTCATTGAATATGTAATTCATCTGTCAAATTATTTCTTGGGTTCCTGATTGAGAACTAATTTGACCAACTAAATATATACATTCAAAATCCTTAAATGCAATTTTCCTTATTTAAGAATCAATATGACTAACAATATATTTTATCATAAGAAAAAAGAATAAGAAAGACGGGACAAGAAAAATGTGTACTTTGGGTGGGCCTTCCAAAGCATTTGTGCTGTATAGCCGAGCATTATCTACTAGTTGACAATAAGTCATGAATGCATCTGCAAATCTCCTGTGGGATTTCAATTGTGATTTCACTCTTACTGCTCTTCTACACATGATAGCTCTCCTGTTGGAATTCAAATGTATCCGTTAGTAAAGTCCATTTTCTTGAATTTGAGCAGTGTGCAGTCACAATCTTGTGACCACAAGCAGTCAGCTACACTCGTAGTGTTCGATAAATATGAGCTGGCTCGTATTTCAAACTTGTTTTTAAATTTTTAAAAAAAAAATCTACATTGAAATCTGGACTGTATGATCTTTATCGAACAACCATCGATGTGTCTGACTACATGAAGTTGTAGGATTGTCCCATTTTCACTAAAAGAATTATGATTAATATGTAAGTTTGTTGAATATGAAGGTTAATAATGAAGTGAATCTACCTTATGCCTCTAATGACTGCAAGGTAAGCATCACATACTACTCCAACAAGCTCTATTCTATATGGTTTTCTCTTTTTGCCTCCAACTTGTTCAGGTTCTTCATTTTCAATTCGTTCCCAATAGCTCTCTGTTGTAGTACCATCATTATGAACCTTGTAGCCAGCTCCCATTCGGTAACGACGGCGATGGACATTCCTGGCCATTGTTATTGTTTGCACAACAAATGGCACCCAAGAGAATGTTCCATCCATAATCACATCTCTTCCTTCATTCAGTGCTGTTACCAGGAGGGATGAGGCCGCATCTGTTGACGATTGGTGTACCTGTTTGCAACAACTTTATCATGCTAATAAGATTCTATATGTATGAACTATCTCTATAATCAAAGAGAGAATTTGTTTTCATATATGTATCTTCTTTTTTTTATATATATATATAAGTTGATTGTAGACATGTTGTAAGTCATTTTCATAACTTTTCTCCAATAATTGTATTGGAGAACACGGCTTCTCTCATAGCAGTTGTGCCAGCTAAGCATGAGACAGTTATAGTTAGTTGGTTAGAACTATAGTTGGTTAATTGAACCTTATTTGAGTTATCTAGTTAGTTAGTTTGCCAGATTGCTTGCTTTGCAAGTTACCGCAAAGTACATATAGAGACACACACCCCAATATGCAGCTTCTTTGCATTTTAGATCATTCAATGAAGATGATTCTCTCTTTCATTTTTCTCTCAATGATATCATGAGAAATTGCACAGCATAAGTGTCCATGTCAAATAGTAAATCCAAAAAGTTGTAATCAAATTCATCAATCACCCTCACATAATGAAGTAAATTTAGAATGACACTCATGCATATATATTCAAGCAAATACCTAAAATTGTCTTTGAAATTATAGGATTATATCAATATATTCCCCCACATTGTTGCTATTCTAAAATGATTCCTAAAGTTGCAAAATCTAATCAAAGTCACCCTTCCATTGGTATATGCAAGAACTAGAATGACATTAAGTAGGTAATATCGGAGTTGAATTTGAAACCCAGTGAATAATGTTAGGGTTACATAAGGTAATATCGGAGAACAATTTGAAACGAGTGAATAATGTTAGGGGTGAATTTGACAATAAATCCAAAAACAATAACAAATTTGATTAACACTTTGCAAGGATCATCTTAGAATATTAGTAATTTGAGAGACCAAATTAATACAATGATACAATTTCAAGCACCATCTTATATATTTACTATTTACTTAATCAGAATCGAAGAAGAGTCTTAATCATCTCACCAATTCAGCCATTCGGATCATGTCATGATGCCCTCTTGAACTAAGGGCCCTATATATAACATCTGATTCCTTGAATGCATCTGCCTCAATAACAACAGCATTGCTAGCTGCTCCTACCCAAAAAGGCCTGTTTAAATTTCGTTCATAAGGTAAACAACATTAAGTTCTTACTATTTTTCAATGATTCATTTTTGTTCATACAAATATACACAACAATTTCTTACTCTTTGAGAATATCTTTCAGCACAGTGCTCTTTCCAGCTCCCATACCACCTCCCATGAAAAGGAGCACAGGGCTCCTATCACTGTGAGCCACTGGTGCCATCACCTCTGTGCAGCGATTTTCGTCATTTGATACAAGTCCCATTGCTTTCATTTCTTCTACTAATGTATTGAAAACCCTTGCCACCTTCAAATTCTTTGTCACCCTTTCAACCCTTTGATCCCTGTCCAAATGATTACAACACAAAGGGAAATTAAGGTCACAAAGCAAAAATTCAAATTAAAATCTTTATCATGTTTCATAAAATGTACAAAAATAAACACACCTAGTTGCTGCCATAACCATGTGCTTGAATTTCTTTTTTGGCTCAGTGTCAGAGCTCAAGACCTGTAATGTGATAATTGTATTGTATTATATAACTTATGAGGATATTTAAAAAAATAATAATAATTATCCTAAAATACCTGACTTATCAATAAATCACCAAGGCTCCAATGGAATGCAAAGTAACTAAGAATGCATCTCTCAAACTCTTCCACAAGCTTGACAAAAAGTGAATCCACATTTGGTTCATTTTCAAAAAAAGCATAGATATCATCTTCACATCCCTCAGATTTTCTTATGTATTCAGAAGCCAATTTACATAAATTAGGACAGTTCCTCCTATCTTTGAACCCCATTTGCCTAGCTGCAATAAATCATACAAAATCTTAATATTGATAATATACACAATATAAACCGTTGTGAAAGTGACCCAAAATTGGAGTTTGGAGTGCAAAATCATGTTTGCTGGAAGACCCAAAATCGGCGCCCTATTTGTGGAGTTCGGGGCCCGATTTTGGCTGCCTGTTGGAGGTGTTTTGTTCGACAAAAATCGGCGCCCGAATGGAGGAATTCGGGGCCCGATTTTGCACGCAGTGGAAATTTCAGAAACGTATTTTTGGACCAGATTTGTTAAAATTTTATGGGAGTTACTTTTACTATAAATATAGGCTTTGTATCAGAGTAAACCTGAGATAGAGGGGGCTGAAATAAGGGTTTAGAAAGGCAACAACAAAACTAGGGTTTGTATAGAGTTTGTCTCTTGGCAACAAACACTAGGGTTTGAGGGTTGATTCACCTTGGAAACACTATTAGGATTGAGTCTCTTGGTTACGGGAAGAGATTGGGGCTTTGGGTAGAATTAGGCGGGAGACTTATTCTTGTAACCCATTGATATCTCTTTTATAAAGTTACTCATCATTATAGTGAAACAAATGGCTGCTCCCCCCCCACCCCCCACACCAAACTAGGTCAATTTGGACCGAATTAGGTCAACAAATTCTTCCGTGTTCTCTCTTCTTTTCTCTTTCGCTGATTTCTACTTTTGGCTTGTATTTATAATTGTTCTATACACTTTGTTTTGGTTGCCTAGTTATCACTTGTTCCACACATCAAGTTTGTTATTGGTGTGATTTTTCATCGAATTCACAACATAAACACTTCCAAGTAATCCAAAAAAAAAAAAACACACAGAATGTAATTTTTTTGCAAATGTCCATCAATAAATGCATCGTTAACATATAAATGTAAAGTATCGTTTAATATGTCTCGGTGGGTTGAGGAGTGTGTACGTTATTGCTTCTCAATAATTAAACACAACAAATTATAAATCGTAACTAACATATTCTAGACACTAGTATCATACATTATATATATGATTCACCTGGAGATGATACATTATATCATAGATCCATTTGAAAGAAATCACACACATTAATTGATTTATATTAAATAAATACGTACCTACATAATGAGAGAATCTCTCAAGCTTAGGACTTTGGCCTGTCTTTGATAATCTCACAAGTGGGATGATCTTTCGATCTCTTAACTTTTTTAGGCGATAATGCATTGCTGCAGCAATTATCAACCCAATGGAAGAGGCCACCACGATCTGTGTGACACTAGGCTTGCCATTATAATCTGGATATATAAGATTAATGTACAACACTAGTGAGAAATGAAATCATATATCATATAGTTTAATTAATTACTTTGCATGACTAATATGTATAACATTAACAACATCAATGAATATCAATTAAAAAAGCAAGAAAAAACATTGATTTCATTGTACCTTTCTGCATTTCGGTTAGAAATCAAAGATAGTTTGATAGAGACCACCGGAGCTACAAGAGAATGTGGTGGATCACTCTTTGTCTCATTGGTTTCTTTGGCTTCCGAGTAATTTGTTTTTCTTGTTATCATGTTGAATGAAATTCATAACACGTGGATGTACATACAACTTTGCATGACAACATATTAATTGAACTAATATTAAGATTGTTTTTTATATAAATAAATGTATTTTCGATTTATTTGATTTTAGTTTTTAATTATAAGAATTGATCTTAATTTTCATATTAAATTTTAGTATGCATAAAAAAGATAGAATTATTTCTTGGCATATTAATCTTAGATAGCCCACTTAGGTTGGCATCAGATCTTGAAGTATACTCCTTCTGTCAGGTTTGATTTTTCTCGATGCTAATTTAAATGAGCTAGCTTGCCTTCTTAAAGAAAAAAAACATTAGCCTTAGACCAACCATTATGGTAGGTGATTTACCTATTTATACAAAATTGATGCTTCTACCATGAAATGAATATGTCGACATACTAAACCTACTTAGCCAAAATGTTGTGCTTAGTTGTGGATGCTATTAGTTTTCAAGTAGCTAGGGTATAACTTTTAACTCATTACTCTGCCTCTCGGAATCTTGTCCCAAGAACATGTCTTTTGGTCTAACGAAAAAGTTAAATCCATAAAAATAATCAAACATAAATTACTTCATTTCAAGAAATATTAACAATATTGCCCAAAAACATCAAACATTAGTTCATTAAAATGTATACTTCTTTATATCATTTTTTTTAGTGGACTTCTCTTTAGATATAAGCATTGTAGAAATATTAACATTATTGCCAAAAAAAAATTGTGATTTCTTGTGTGTGAGAGAGAGAGAGGGAAGAGAAAATTGTGATTTAATAAAAAAATATCATGTATTTATCAAACTAAAACTAAAGAATTAATTTATAATTACGGACTCAATTGAAATGAATGCAAACTCATGGATATTGGTTGAAGAGTCCCCTAACATCAAAATCTCATGACTATGGTTTTTTTTGTTGTTTTGTTTATTTGGGGCTTGATTTTGCTTTTGTTCGAGTCCTTTTCCTTTGCTAGACTCTTCTGTTGGTTTTTCTTTATTGTGATTTTATTCTTAAGCATTTTTTATACCCTTTTGTAGTTTATTTTAATAAATTTGATTGCAAAAAAAAAAAAAGTTCTTCAAAATCCTCAAGCAGTTCATTTTTTTTAAGAGCTCATGCACTTGACGTTCAGAGTTTCTTGTAAAATAAAATATTTTTCTTCCAATTTTTTTCTTCTGGTATTAAACTATCAATGATCATTTTAATGTATGAGTTTTTATATATGATTCATGCAAGCTAAGTTAATCCTCATACAATCTAAATTATGATTGCAATTATGCCATGATTTGAATCATGTAAATTTGTAATCAATCCATCTTACTTAATGTGAAAAGACTTTTACTATTATTGTATGCAACTTACTTATAACAACTTCTACTAATTACAATGACAACTTATGATAAACACCATCATATTTTGCTTTTGTTCTTAAGACATATCTTTGTCTGAACCCTTCTAGTCTGGCACACAATAAACTCCAATTTTTCTCTACCAGCAAAATCATGGGCCCACTTCTCCCTAGGAAAAAAAGGTACAATTAATTATAGCCAATGATTTCTATTTGAATAAGTGGTTTATTTGGCTTAGTCTAAAAACATGGTATTTCATGTTCATGTTCATGTACTAACTTGCACAAAAAGGTATTGGATGACCAACTTCACTTGTGTTTGGGGAGCTACAATGTTGGTCTTTAAGACGTAGGAAACGAAACATTAGAGCTCCTGCCACAGCTCCTCCACTTGGGGCTAAGATGTATATCCAAATGTTCTTAAATTTCCATGACACAATTGCTGGACCAAGTGATCTTGCTGGATTCATTGATCCACCTGAAACAGGGCTGCAACAAAAATTAAATTAAATTACTTTGTTATTAGATTAAAGTGTCATGTTAAAGAGCAAGATATAGAATTAATCTATATAACATTTTTATTACAAAATACACAATTAGACAAAAATGTTTATGTACACAACTTAAGTTACAGTGCAAGATAAATGGGTATAGCATTCTAAGTGGTCGGCCTCGAGGTGGGGCACTTGACTATATTGCTGGTTTGGTTGTCGGTTCACAGAACCATGACGGTCAGAGTGAATTTCATAAACACAAAGCGAAGAGTGTTGGAATATGGCATCACAACGATGGTAAACAACACAAAGCATGATCAAATAGTCTAATACATCCTAAGAATAGTGGTTGAAGTGGTGGTGCGAAAACAACGTCGGTAATATAATCAACTATTTGTATGTTGATACACAATTTTTAGTTGTGTACCTTATACCTGACCTAACATATAAAGAAATTTAAACAGATATCAATCAAATTCCAGTGTTATACTATAGATTATTATACTATTGTTTCAAAGTAATATCTCCATAAATATCAAAGTGATCAAGTATATGTGAGTGGGGGTACCCTGTAATTAGTACAGCAAGCCCAATTGCAATTCCAGCAACAAAACCAGATAAATGTCCCACCTGCACAATATGTTTAAGTTTTAGCTAGTGAAAAAAGTGGAACCATTACTAATTATTAAGGAACATATATAAACATGTAATATTCTTCCTTAATTAGTACTTACTGATTGAGGTTCAGATGTCAAAGCTGTAACCAAAAACATGATGATGAATGTTGCAATAACCTCCACCCAGAAGGCAGAGTTACACCCTTGGAGTGGTTGAGTCATCATAACCTCTGATTTTATGCCATAGACAAGGCTACCAATATATGTTGCCATCAAAGAACCAATTGTTTGTGCTATTATGTAAATTGGAACCTGTTTAAGAAATAATAAAAGAGTATGCATATATTATAGTTAGAAATTTGATTTCAGTAGTACACACGGTTGGTGCGAAGATGTTTTACATCGTCAGTCAATCATATTCATAACCATCAGATCATTAAAAACGTTTGACTTTATTTGTAACTATGTCGTTATTATTTTAACAACCTTGAACCATGGAAATTGACCAATTGTTGCAAAGGCTATTGTGATAGCTGGGTTAACATGTGCACAAGAAATTGGGCCTATAGAGAAGATTATCACAACCACTGTTAATCCTGCTGTAGCTGCATACTCCAAAAGGCCAACTGCACCATTTTGGTGTTGTGTGCTTGCAATGATTCCACATACACAAAACATCAATATAAAAGTACCCACCACCTCTGCCATTACCTACATACATACATAGCAAAATAACTTCAATTTTGAATTTATCAAACATTATAATGTTTTTCCAAGACAAAATAACAAGCATAATTGCACTCTTATTTGAATATACTATTACCATGCGAGCGAAATTGAGGTCGATTTTGTTGGCTAAGAAATGAAGATAAGTGTTTTTGGCCAAAAGATATGGATGCACTGATGTTGCAGCTCTATAGCCAAGCTCTTTATCCTCCCCAGACAAACCACTGCTTGATGCATAATTTGAACCTTGGGGAGATGATGATTGTTTTTCAAATATATCTCTCATGATCAAATCTGTGAAACAAAAATATTTTATTAACTTGGTCTTTGATGAGAGCTCATATATATATAGTTGGTGTAAATAAGATGCTACTTAAAAAGGAAGAAAGAAAGAAAGAAAGAAAGTTGAACTACATGGAACCATCATGATGTAACAGTCCGGGGGTAAGTTTTACTATGGTTGGAACTTTATGTTACTCACACGTATTTGGCTTATGAAAGATTTCTGAGAATGGCTTCAACACACGATTCATGTGTTGCTTGTAGTGAGATAGGGTCATAGCCTATGACTCATAGGGAAGATCAATTTGTGCTTATTAACTGCTCAAGCTTAGAAGGTTAGCTAATACTTTCCTACAAATGTCTATTTACTCTTTCTTTCTACTATTTCTTGATCATGTAGAATCCAAACTAAACTCTACACCCCAACCACTTATATTCTCCCACATTTCAATTCCCCAACCACTAAACTCTAATATTGTTATATATGTTTATTATATATGTTCAACCTTATATTCTCCCACCTTTCAATTTTTTTCATTTTTTTTAAACTCAGGATTCGATCCAATGACCGACTAATCAGAGGGGATTAATCTCACCGTCCACTAACGTGGACCCCATTAAAGCCAGAGCAAAGCTCTGTATGGACTTGTCCACCGAAATTAACATTAAAGAGAATCAAACCTAAAACCTTGAGAGGAGCACACTCCAAAATCTCAAAGTCAACCACTAAATCAACCCCAAATAAATTATTTTCCAATTTATTTTTACTTCGAATGATTAGTAGGAATCAAACTTTGTACCTCAACATTTTATAAGACTTACTTACAGCGCACCAAACATTTGTGCTAGACCCGGGTGGTAGAAATATTCAGCTTTATAGAGCCCCTCGACTCTCAAATGAAGAGAAAAGGATGAGGGAGGAGAAAACTTTTTTTTTTGCATAAGATTTTTTATGTATATAACTACTTCCATTTTTTGTGACGAAATATATATAACAGATTGCTTATATGATAAGCTAATTGTAACCAAAAAAATATGATAAGCTAATTTGATTAGCTTTTAAAAATAATATCATTAATTTCTAATAGAAGAGAAAGGGGCCTTAAGAGGGAATTTAGGACACCACCAATAACAATTTGACAAATATACCAAATCATACATAGTGACGGGTGATTAGAAGGTCATCTCCATAAGAATTATATTCAATTTTATCTGCCCAACAATGTTGATGTAGTAGTACTTGGGAAATAAAGTAAATAGTTTGAATAATTTTAGTAAGTGGAACTGAATTATATAAATTGAAAATTAGAATTTGAATCCCCTTCTCTGCACTATCACGATCTAAAAATCTCTATGAATACAATTAAATTCAAATCAATAGAAAAAGGCTAAGGACAGGTCAACCAAAACTTCTAATTCTTTAGGTGATTAATAATTAGATAAAACATTAAGAAAAGAGATTATTAATAACACACGTTTATATTGACATATTCCTATACGTAAATTAATTCTAGGGTTAAATAAGTTTTTCGTCCTTATAAATATAGCGAATTTTGATTTTAATCCCTAAAAAATTAAACTGAATGTTTTAATCCTCACAAAAAAAAATTATTTTATTTTTCGTCCTTAATAGTCATTTTATGTTCATATAAATGGCAAAATTATAACTCTTTTATGTTTAAATTGTATCCATGTTATGTCCATTTATTATATTCGACATTTATATATTCATATTATGTTCAAAAAAATGTCAAAAACACGTTAAAATTATATCCATTAAGGACCAAAAACAAAATAAATTTTTTTGTGAGGATGAAAACATTCCATTTAATTTTATAGGAACTAAAATCAAAATTTATTATATTTATAGGGACGAAAAACTTATTTAACCCTTAATTCTAAATTCAATTTGATAACGATCACCTAAAAAACCAATAATGACATATCAAACTAAATCAAAATAGACCAAATTGCTTGAATATAAAAGGAGACTTCAATAACATAATAATTTTAAGGTGGTTCATCTAATTCTTGTCTAAAGAACTTAGCTACTCATGTTTATGGAAGAAAGATAAAATTACACACGTAGGAATTCATTGAATCTTAAATATCTTGTTCCCAAGGTTGAATCTTCAACTTTAAATACTCCATTATGAACTTGGATTGCATGCAGTCGCGCAGTCGGAGGAATTGGCACCGTTCATATTAAATTAGATGACTCACATCATATATTCAACAAATTGATCTCGGCCCTTCGGAGCTTATCAACGGTCCTTATTGCAATTGTAGTCAAAAGTGATTTCAAGCAATTTGTTTCCCTCCATTATGCTCTTCTCATCATTCTCAAGTCCCAAAAACCAAGAACATGTAGGGTTTTCATAAAAAAAGAAAAAAAAACAACTTTTAAATAGCGCTAGAAAACAACGCTATGCGAGTTCATACATGTTGCCAAGTGATACAATACAAAAATGCGCAACTTCAAAGACCATCGTCTGGCAAGCTCAAACTTGTCGCCAAGCAAGATGAAGCAGAAGCTACATGCTCAGTTTTATCGCGGAAAAACAAGGTTCTATGCATTTCTTTCTCTCTAGGCTATGCATCAACAACATCAAAATTTTAGTACCAATAATATTTAGTTGAACCAATGAAATAAAAAATAAAAACTGAAAAAAGGCTTTGATTAATGAAGAAATTGAAATCATAAACTTTTAATTTATTTAGGAGTTACAAAGCAACAATTAATTAAAATAACTCGTAGAATTAGCTAATAACCTAAGATAACTAAGATAAAGAAAGATCAAAAGATAATAAAAACATGCATATGATGCAGAGTTATCGGTTGTTGACAAACTAGATATGCCTTTGGGTTTACTATCTTTGTTGTTTTAACTTATGAACTTGTTTTTACTAAATTTGTTTATAACACCGCAACAATTATTTTCTCACCTTCTATTAATTAGTTTGCTTGTGGTTTTGGCTTTGAATTTACAATGTGCATGCCAGCTTTTCAGCTGCCAAAGAAGCAGGTATAGTTTGTTATCTGTTCTTTTTGCAGTCTCTCTTTTAAATGGAACTTGCTTATGCTTGGTGACTAAGGCAGGTGATTTCAGAATCAGATTTTTATGGAACCTCTGCCCTTTGTAATTAATCAATGATGACACTAAAGAGTAGTTGTTATTTTGTTCTTTCATTTATTCCAAAATAAAATGATGACACAGTTGAATCATACAAACATTTGATTGCAGCAATCATGTGGGGCCAAGAAACTACTACACGTAGTTGCTAATTTAACCACAGTATTATCAATGTATGCATATATACTAAGGATCATCGACACATATTCAAAAATCTGACACGAATATGAACAATGAGTCAATGACACATCAATACGAGTAATAATTTGAGAACACAAAAGGATTAAAGATGTTAGAACATCAACTCGTAAAAGAAGAATAAAGAAATACAAATCGTAAACAATGGAAAACGATAATTTGTTTAAGTTGTTCGGTCAAGTGTGCCTTCCTATGCGCCTGCACACTAACTCAGCTCCCTCGCCTCTTGTCCCTCTTCTATGCCTATGAGCCATACTCAACGGAATTAATCACATGTAATCAGTATCTTTTCGACCAACATGTGCCAAACATTTGACACATCTTCAATATGTGCCTAAGAAATTCTCTACTCATGATAATATTTGATTTGACATGATATGTCTGCTAAAATATATAATTATTTTTAAAATTATTAATGCTATGCATACTTTTTAATCACAATATTTGATCAACTTTTTATCCATCTTATGTAAATTTTGAATGTGCTCAGAACCTAGTTTTCAGCTGACTTTACAAATTTATGAAGCCAAAAATGTGAATGATTATATCAACTGTACTATTCTACTTCAGTTTCTTTTTTCCATCACAGGTGAAGCATGCCTAACAAGTATACTATTACTATTCTTTTTGCCTTCTGTGCAAATGAAAGGACAAAGACAAAATGATACTCAAAGTTTCCAGTCTACTGCAGTCTTAGATGTTCCTGTCACCTGAAACTGCAATGTCTGCAAAATGATGATGTCAATACTCCAAAGATTCACCCCTTTCACTTTAAAAATTATACTACATACTATTGGTTTAAAGCAACGTTTTTTAATAGTATACATTTTAATTAAGTACTTATAAGTAATTTTATATAAGTGTTTATCATATAAGCTATGTTTTCAATGAAAGAGAGTACAGCTACACATTTTTCATGAATACAGCTACACATATTTATAAGATGATTACAAGATAATTGCAGATAAACTACTCTCTCCGGTCTCAAATACAAGAAAAGATTCATTTTTTAGATTTATTGAATAATTAATGTATTTATTTTACAATGTAGACCAGATACATTAACTACTCAATGAACTTAAAAAAAGAATCTTTTCTTGTATTTGAAACCGGAGGGAGTATATAATAAGTTATTCCAAATGCACAATAAATGTGTTATCTTATAAATGTTAGCAAGACCCTTATATGTAAATTAACCTCAAGGCGTGTGTTTCCTCTTCATTTTCTGTCCTTTAAGTTGCAGGTAGCTATTCCTTTTTCTCTGTTTGGCTATATTGTATCACCATTTTTCTGTACTACTTCATTTTTCAGTCACTAATGATTGGATATATAAGTAACAATGTCCAATCATTTAGCTAATAATTGTGAACCTAACAAAAGCCTCTCGATTAATAATTACTCCCTCTGTAATAAGTGAGCCTTGTAAAAAAAAAATCTTGTCCTTAAATAACTGACTCATTTCACTTTTCAATGCAATATTAATTACTTTTTTCATTTATAACTCTATTAATACTACTTTCATCACTCATAATTCTACTTTGCATTTATGATAATAATAAATGGACCAATACTTGAAAAGAACACTTATAATCATCTTTCTCTCTCCTTCAATGATACATTTTTCTTAAGGGAAATGTTAATTTGTGCTCTTATGACACATGTTAAGGATTCCACTAATAGAAATTTTGTATTGGAAATTGTGTTAATTTATTACTTAAAAAATTTAATGTTAATTTTTTTCAATTAATACTTACCATTAGTAGCAAAAATTTAATGTTTAATATGTGCCTTAAGTTAACATGACCATTTTCTTAATAAGTGTGAAATTAGCAAAAGACTCACTTAAATGGGGACGGAGGGAGTATGTCTTATGGTGCATGCTTTTCTACGTGATTATTGTATGATAACGATAAAAGACTATTAGGATTAATATTATGATGATAAGCTTCTTAATTTCTAGTACACTCTATATCATGGTCAACTCTGATATAGAGTTGTTTTGACAATTTCTTATAAAAGAAGAAATGTAATTAATTCTTTATGAAAAATAGAAATTATAAAAAAATTTACAAAATTATTCATCATTAATAGCATTGGAAAGAGAAATTAAAACAATTGAAGAGAAAGTAATAGTAAAGAGTGTGATAAGAAAAAAAATATATCGTTTATGTTTTATTGATATTGGAAAGTAAATTTAAGACAAATTTTTTTTAGGAAATTGACTTATTATTTGAGACGGAGAGAGTAAAATTGGTTAATGCAACTAAGGACAACTTTTACAAAATTTAATCCACTTACAATTGCCTTTGTTCCCACATCTTTAATTTCTCTTTCCGCCTCCTTAGTTTTAGTTGTTTCATGTAGAGGTTTAATTTGAAGCACCGACACAAACACGACCGTAACACGTAGACACCTGTAATAATTGAAGAAAACTAAAGTAATTGAATGTAACAAAATGTGTAGGTGTGAAACACACATTCGAATATTGAAGAAGTCATCGATCTAATTAAAGTCGGTGCTACAAATAATTCCCCACCTGCAGAAATAGTTTGGTATGAACAGAAGATATATTGTGATTCTTAATTGCAGATCATGAAGATTATTCCCCAACAGAAACATAAGTGAAGACCACAAGGTAGAACAAACTGTTTAAGTTGTTGAAGTCCCTAAACAACAATAAAACCAAAATCCACTAGAGTTTATGAACAAAGCAACACATCTACTCTTATATGATTTATGAATACAATAAGATAAGCAACAAATGATGGAATGTATTCACTTCTTTGAAACAAAATCACATGGAATCTTATACAGTTACCAATTATAAGTCCTGCATAGCCAATTTTGTAATCCTTTTCTGGTCTTCAATTGGCTTAGGAAGGTTGTATTGTGATGAGGATAATAGTGAATAGTGTTTGCTTGGTTGTTGCTGAGGGGAACGAAGCCTGGTCCGAAATCATTCATGAGAGTTATGTCAAAGACTGAAACTATTTATGAACGATCTCGAACCAAACGACGTTCCCCTCAACTTTTTATGTATATATGGCAGACATGAGAAGGGGGGGAAGAGAAAAATATAACAAGAAAGAAAGTGAGAAAAAGAGAGACAAATGGCTAGAGATTTTTATATAACCATGCATTATTGTTTTTCACGGGGTCCTTATTATATATTATATATACACGTAAGTTTCAGAGTAGATTCTTTCTTTGGTCACATGATTTGAAGTCCACTTTCTACACCACTTATATCTTGCTTTTCACACGTAGGACTTTTCATTTAGAAAGGTAAGAGTTATTTGCAATCAAGAATTATTAATAGATTTAATATCCGAGGCTGATCTAGAACGACAGTCAATGTTGCTGAGGTGCCACGGAGGATGGCAACGAAAGCTCTTTGGCGGAGAGTGGTGTACCTACAATCACTTAGACACTTAAGTCGGCGGTAGATTGAGATGAATGAGAAGTGGTCACAATAAAATGAATACCTTTCTCCCGAATGTAGAAGTCCCCGTATAGTGGGGCTCTTCGTGAGAATTGGAGGAAAATCTCGTTGAGTGATATCTCAAGTGATTGATTGATTAGCTCTTATTTCAATCGCGTGTCATTATGAGTGGATCTGACATGTGAGAACCAGTTTAGATGGCCTTTGTCTTAATCCGAAACATAAATAAAATTGGTTTTCAACAAATTTTCAACTTTGTTTGCAAATTGTTCCATTACAAATCATTTATTATTGAATTTGGATTAATCATGTATCATGTTTGGAAATTGCATAAACAAATACCTAATCATTATTATGCATATTTTAAGAAGGCTGAAAAACTTGACCAAACAATTGTTAAAGCTGAGGACACCCTATTTACCACATTGGCTACCTGCTACGTTGGACTATAACTAAAGTTGTACCGAAATTGGAGGCACATGGTACCCTTAATTGGTACAGTAATCAGTGAATTTGAAATTTTCGCAGGTTTTTTATTCTTTTGAAGGTTTTGACCTTAGGTTTTTTCTCAGCTCTCAAGTAAAGGATTTCCCTTTTGCTTGCCACTAGGGTAAAGAGAAAATAATGATGTACTTGATGGTGATCCTTCATTGGTGATAGTATACCATATTAATTGTGCCAAACTTGTCTAAAAGGCTTAATAAAAAAAAATAGATGTGTAAAGGTAGAAAATATATACTGTGCCATAAAGAAAGGAACATAGAAAAGATTTTTTTAATTTTTTTACTTCAGTGCATAGAATAAACTTATGTGAATATGTGTCTAACGTCAAAAAAAAAACTTATGTGTCTAAATTTATGATTTATGTAACGTAAAAAATGGGAAATTGTATAGATAAGATGGAAATTTTGAAATTTTGAATTTAGTGGACACGACAAGATTTTGTGATGGATTTCTTCCAGTCAAGTTAGTTATCAAGAACCAAAGTTCATGAATATGTTGAAGACATGTTCCTAATGAGACCAAAACATTGTCTGGCCCAGAAATCTTCATAATTTGAATGAAAAGACATACAAAAAATAAAGTTTACACTGAAAATTTTATGTTATTAGTCAAAATGAGCTTTTGTGGGGGCCTGCTTAGCAGGAATAATTTTTCATTGATATAACTTCCAAAAGCTATAGATAAATTTAACACTAAACTAGCCAAACAGGATAAAAGGTGCATGGAATAATGATATCCATGCAAATTTAAAAAAGTCAATAACAATGCCTTTTAGTATGGCATTGGTACTCCGTGTTCACAATTTCAAGTTTCTTCAACCAAATAAAGGTTCTTGATTTTTTTTAGATTTTTGTTGGTGACAACCGACAATAATCGAGATACTATTCTAACAAAAATAAATTCATAACAAGTTGAATTTGTATTGGAATGGTTTGGACACATGTCAAATACTTGAAGAACTCTTCAATTAAAAGTGAAGAGGTTATGTATTAGTTAGTGCATGTTTGATTCGAGATCAAAATTCTTTTTACTCCATGCGTCTCAAGATAATAGAGGTTTAAGTACGATTTTTAATGAAATGATTAATTCTGTTGATTTTAATGATAAAATTAGTATCATTTACTAAAGTGCTCTTATTAATTGTAGTCGGTGCTTCCTCCGTTGCCAATTATAAGCAAATTTAACTTTTTAGGTTCATTTAATTAATGATGTATCTGGTCCATAATATGAACCACATACATCATTAATTGAATGAATCACATACATCATTAATTGAATGAACCTAAAAGGTCAAATTTGCTTATAATTGGAAACAGATGGAGTAGAGTGGTTAAGTTTGATGAAATTCAATAAATAAGGGTATAATATTGAGGAAAAAAATTAATGTTGCATTGATATTCTAAATTGACAATTATTTTGAGACGGAGCGAGTAAATATGTAGAATTGATATTGATATTTATATGTTTGAATGTTTTTTTCCGACATAATTGATGTTAGCTCCATAATTTATTTTAATTTGGAGATGGAGTTATTGGCTTTTAGACTCAAACTTGACTTAGGCTCCGTTTGGTTTGAGCTTATGAAAAATAGCTTATGTAAATAAATAAGCTTTTATTTTAATTTATAAACTCTCACTAACGAAAATTGTATCTTCATAAACGGGTTTTTCATAAACTACCTTAAAAACTTATAAGTAGTACATAAAAACTTATTTATTTGCTTAACTGTTTTATATAAGCTCTAAAATAAACTCATCCAAACGAGCCCTTATACTCTAAATTTAGCGTCCAACTTCAATTTTATGAATAAATATTCAAACATAAATAATTTTACATTTAATTTATTTTTAATTAAAATCAATGTATACAAAACCAAATTTTATCTTAGAACCAAACATACATTTAATGCCGTAAAAAATCTTTCTCCTACCCCATAAATACTTATTGTTCAAAGTTCCAAAGCACTCTCTAGGTCCCATCATTTGGATACTCATTAATAATAATGTCCTTCCTATTACACCCTTTGATCCACAAAAACAAAACCAAAAACGCATCAAAACCAATATAATCAATAATTAATGTAACTTTTTAAATATTTTTATAAATATACCCTCATAAAAAGTGTGAAACACTAAATACATTCACTAATATTAAAAAGAAAAACAATAAATGAGGGGTAGAAAAGTCTTTTAAGCAATTCATGTGAGCTTAACTCAGTTGGTATGGATATTGCATATTATATGCAGGGGCCGGGGTTCGAGCCCTGGACACCTACTTCTCCACAATTTAATTGTGTGAACTCTAGCCACTGGACTGCTTGACAAAAAAAAAGTCTTTTAAGCAATAACGACACCTTAAAAGTTGTGATATTTTTTTGTAAATAGGACCCAAAAAAATTTTGAAAATTTTCTTATGATAAGAACCTGAGGGAGTATATTCCTGGTCATGCATCCCAATTTTGTTATATTTTCCCTGTTCATAATGAGATGCACAAAATCTTTAGGTTATTCCTTTAGAAAAAATGTTTAAATGTGTTTTGGTTCTTGCAATTTCACCACTTTTTGCTATTAGTCCTTACATTTTTTTTGTTTGGCTTTGGTCCCTGTACTTTATAAAAATTTTGGTATTGTTCCATCTGTTAACTTTTCTATTAAAAATAAATAAATAAAACTAACGGAGTGCCACGTGACCCAATCATTTCACACCATGTGGCACACTAAAGACAAAATTATAAAATTAAAATAAATCAAATAAAATATATTTTTTAATTATTATTTTTTGAAGGAATTTTTTAATTATTATTATTATTCATAATTAAAATGAAAAAAAAAATGATTATTATTATTATTCAGAATTAATTAAAAAACAATTATTTTATTTGATTTATTTTAATTCTAAAATTTTGTCTTTTAGTGTGCCACGTGGCGTGAAATGATTGGGCCACGTGACACTCCGTAAGTTTTTTTTAACAGAAAGTTAACAGAGGGATTAATACCAATTTTTTTATAAAATGCAGAGACTAAAGTCAAACAAAAAAAAAGTGAAGACTAATAGCAAAAAGTGATTAAAGTACATGGACCGAAGACACGTTTAAACCCAGAAAAAATATCTTAAAGTTATCTCGGTGGATTGTGTTTGTGTTATTTAGATAGTGCAAATCTATCATCTTTTTGCTCATAAAGATCTATCCTTATTGCAAGTTTTAGATCAAGCAAAACTTCTTGCTTTGGTGGTGGTTGAAAGTTTCGAAGAAAAACTTTAGATGTGATTTGAATTTTTGATGGCTCAATCTGCGTTGTAGTCTTCAATTTTAAGATTTTTAATGCTCCATTGCTAGTTTTTTTTTTTTTTTTTTTTGTATTATTGCCTTTTCTTTGTTGTAATGCGACTCTTGTTGAGAACTATTAGGTGCACAACTTATGCTAGAATTTTGTTAAAAAAAAAAAAACTTATGCTAGAATAGTTTTTTTTTTTTTTTGTGCGCACCTTATGCTAGAAGATTTTATTTGTCCCTTTCTTAATATAATTTTTTTTTCCAAAAATAAATTGAGACTGTCAGAACTATTTTTATTTTATTTTTAAAAGTTGTTGCTATTGTTAACTCAGATTCAACTTTGTCGTATTTTATTACTATTTCAATAAGGTGGATTCTAGAGTGAGGGAGCAATTAAGTCCCTCACCGATGGACCACTCGATTTCGCCGTTAGATTAAAAGCAGCCCACCTTATCTAATTATCCATCACCTCACCTAATCCAATTTCTTTTTCTCTCTGCTTAGCCTATCTGAATCTTTTATCCAACATCTTCACTCTTTTATGTTATTTTTCATCATCTTCTCTATTCTGACTGTCATTTGATAAAAACACAAAAGTGAACCAGAAAAGGGGCTTAACAACATAGATCCATATGTAAAGTTTGACTCAGAATTTTCACATCACTTCCCACCAGATATTCATATTTTAATCTATTAACTTTTATTGGAATTAAAAACTAACAAAATTGAACGAGATATCGTAAGCTTGATTAGGGAGTGAGGGAGGAAGATGGAGCCGCATTTGATTCTTCTTTGGAGCGGTTTGATTTACTATAAGGGAGGTTATCAATTGATGAGTAAAACCGCAAGTGTACGGTTCTACCGAAGTAGTAAAAAGAGAGTATCGTTTCAACAAGGAGTTGTTCAATTTAATTAATTTTTAGAAGATGATTAGAAGAAAGTTCAATTGTAAAGATTGTGTTTTTAAAGAATAATAAAAAGCGTCTTGGGATTATTGGTTCATCATAATAACAAACCCTTCACAAACAAACCCTAAACCTAAACTTTATATTCGACCTACTTTCTAAAGACAAGTTTCTCTTAAGCGTATCAAAGCTTCTTTCGAAGTCAGTGAGTGTGTTCCTCTAGCAATCACGTCTATTCTCATGGTTGATTGCTATTAGAATCCTTGAAGAACGAAACTTTATATGTCTCAAGGTTTGCTAGACTATTCTCATGTTTCACAACCCTTGTCTAATTTCA
>Ga0315915_1003091_pt1 | contig 21202 bp, 10 predicted proteins | sample MpolbnodulesMG_FD_207738 | JGI IMG/M metagenome (GOLD analysis project Ga0315915, IMG submission 207738) | Medicago polymorpha root nodule microbial communities from Los Angeles, California, United States - branched nodules | ecosystem: Host-associated > Plants > Roots > Nodule | place: USA... | reverse complement strand
CACACCCCGTCTCTCTCTCTCTCTCTCTCTCTCTCTCTCTCTCTCTCTTTTAGAGAGAAGATCAAGAGAGAGAGAAAATTAAAAAAAGAAGATCAAGAGATCAAGATCAAGAGAGAGAGAGAAGATCAAGAGAGAGATAGACACAAATTTGAGAAGGAGGGAGAAGGAGAGGATCCCAATTGGTTTTCTTTAGCTAATGAATGTGAACATGTTTAGTTCACCATTTGCTTACTGTTATTAAATTTGTCGGCTTTCCTTTTCTATCTTTTGTACTTCCCTAATTGTTTCTACACCCATTCAATAGGATATTGGCCAAAATATTATGATGCTCATGCAAAAAAATAGTAGGTGTGAGATGTGCATTCTGTCTGCATCTGGTTCCATCTCTAGCGCCACTCTTCGTCAGCCAGCAACCTCCGGAGGCAATATTACTTACGAGGTAAAAAAATACTCTTGTTCCTCATGTGATTTATGTTTTATTTTGATCTCTATACTTCCAGCAACCTTCTAAAGGAAATGGGATTTTTCTGCAACTTTAGGTAAAAATATGATCTTAGAGTATCAGAATAAAACAGTGGCAATATCTTGTCCTCTTTACTTTAATTAAATATTGTGTTTATTTAAGATTTTTCTCTTACTGTTGGCTCGCACGCGATTAAAACTTACAAATTTGAAATCATCTTTAGTAGCATTATTGGAGGGACAGAAGCTCGATAATTACTTTCACCCCATAATCTTCCAAAGCTGTCTTCCATTTATTAACTTGTTTCTCAAATAAAGTTGTAAGACAACATAGGATTTTAAATGTAGGGATACAAATTGGAATGAATATTTATAAAGAAATGCTAGCAATACAAATTATTGTGTACATATCTCGCTTATCGAAAAAAGAAAAAAAAATCTCTTGCACAGTCGCACTTCCCTACTTTTCAAGTTTTAGCCTTTGGTCTTCAATCACCACTAAGAGCGCAAACAGAGGTTCCTTTTTAAAAAAATGTGTCCATATGTAGATTATTATGACTACCTTATTCAGTGTTAATTTTTGTCCTTTGACTTAAGGGGAACCTTCACAGAGTGGTTGAAATTATTACAGTGTTGTCGATGGCGAAAAGCCAAAATTCCGACATACTGGCCGATAAATGGCGCCGCCATCCTTCACAAATTGGCCATGGTGCCACCGTGGCCAATATTTGACAGCACTGCTGATAGGCCAGTAGTTTGGGTTTGAGTCGTGAAATTAGCCTCATGTAAGTGTAAGGTAAGACCTCCAAAAATAGCCTACTATGGGTTTGACCATTTTCTAGACCATGCCACAATGTGAGCTTTGGTTACAGGTTATCTTTTTTTTTTTTTTTTTCTTTCCCGCTTGTGAACGAGTCTAATGAATTTACAACACATTACCTTCATGGTAAATCTCTTTTCATGTTAAATGTTAAGAGTTGGCCTTTTCATACGCTTTTATATTGTTGTCAATGTTGAACTATATTTATTTTTGATATCAGGGTCGCTTTGACATAATTTCACTTACTGGATCATATGTCCGCAATGAACTTGATGGTCGTTCTGGTGGTCTCAGTGTATGCTTATCCCATTCTGATGGGCAGCTTGTAGGTGGAAGCATTGCTGGACCCCTTAAGGCCGCTAGTCCAGTTCAGGTAATTTCTAACAATTTATGAATTTTGGTTGAACTTGTGCGAAATCTGACCTGTGTCTTTCCTTCTTTTGTCTCTATCAACTCTTCATATAAAGTAGAAACTTACTTTTGATAAGAACATTTTACAAAACTGATCAAGTATACAAATCTTAATTATATTTAATCAAAATTAAAGAAAACTGTAGTCTATAAGTCGAATTCAAAATTAAATGTGGCTAAAACTAAGAAGACGCAATGTCATTATCAGTTAATAGTAAGAGTATTTTGATTTCAGTCGAACCAATCCTATTTATGTTGATAGTGTTCAAATTCAGTCATTTCCATGAATGGGGTAGAAAATCCTGAAGCATTTAAATTTCTCACCTAAATCATACTAGACATATTGATGAATGCCTATTATTTTACTAATAATACTTTTCAAAATCAAATATTCTTTTGACTGAAACGTCCTCGTTGTGGTAGAAATTAGGTAGAAGGGCTAATTATTTGGAAAAAAAATTGATACTTTGTTGATATTCTAAAGGGACGAATAATTTGGAACAATTTTAATTGATTAATTTAATACATTTCCCTGAGGGATAAACCTTGGCGCAACTGGTAATGTTGTTGTCATGTAACTGAAAGGTCACAGGTTCAAATCCTGTAAACAGCCTCTTGTCTAAAAACAAGTTAAGGCTGCGTACAATACACCAAATGGTGGGACCCCTTCCCGGACCCTGTGTATGCTGGAGCTTTAGTGCACCAGGTTGCCCTTAATTTAATACATTTCCCTGCCTGGTGAATCTTTACTTCCATTACAATTACATAAGCATGTTTATTGCTTATTTCAACAATACAACATTCCGTCAAAAAAAAAAAAAGCATTTCCCAGTTACCCGAATCAACTATGAATAAAAATTAATTACAATATTAAACTCTTGCATAAGTTAGTAATTTGATTACATTTAAATATTTATAATTGTTATTTTGATAAGGATCAGGGCAGCTTGGTCATCTCTTTGATTTTGGGACCTGGATAAGATTTTTTTTGTCTAGATTGACCCTCTCTAAATTTCTACCTTCAATGTATCTCCAAATTGAATCTAAAGTTCTTTACAATGCACTCAGAAATTTAAATTAGACACAGGAGTGTGTTGGTTTAAGCGTAAGAGACTTGAATCCCCTAAAGATGTGATAAATCTTAGGATAAAAAATATTAATTTATTCATAGTCGTAACTCGTAAGTGAGATAAATTAATACCAAAAAAATTAAAGAAAAATCCTAATAAGTAGAACCCAAATATATGTATTACTTGTGATGCGTCAATTTTTATAATAAATTTTTGAATTTCATTATTCTATTTTTCATGTATTTATTCTTTCGCTTATATAAATCAATGTCTGCTATAATTTACAATATGAAATCACTTTGGGTTTAATTCACACAGGTCATTGCTGGCACATTTTCTATTCCCTCCAAGGACCCCGGTGCTGGTATAAAAGGCGATGTTTCTACTAGCAAGTTACCATCGCCAGTTGGTGAATCAGCATCAAATATAGGTTTCCGCCCAGCAATTAACTCTTCCAATGGGAATGCAATCCCAGGAAACAAGGAACATCAAGTTATTGGGGGAAGTCATTTCATGCCTCAGCAATATGGTGTAAATGTGGTACCTTTCCATCCCTCGGATTGGGGAAGTCGTCCAGATTCAAGAAATGCTGGCTTTGAACTGATAGGTATGAACTTCGGTGGTTTTTGAAATCCCTCACCCCTTCATCCCAAACCAAACATTTCTTTTTATTTTTGGTTTGAAGATAGATGAACAAGAGACTGATAATGATGTTTTCGCTATGCAGGAAGAACAGGTCACGGAGCAAACCACTCTCCTGAGAATGGAAACTATTCCTGATTAAGATGGCTTTTGGTTTGTGAAAAGATTAATCCTCGGTAGTTAGGTTTATTGTATCGCTTTGTAGTAGTTAGTATTTTCTGATTTTGCCTTTTGTAGTATGAGAAATGTTAAAGCATCCTTAAATATCAACTCAAGAGTTTCCTTCCTATTAGAGAAGACTAAAGACATGCATATTTAATATTTTTGAAGTTCTCAAGAGAGTTCTAATGTATTCTTTTCCCTTTAGAAATTAAATTGTTGTTTTGTGATAAAATTTTGTGAGAATTCTGCATTTCTCTAGTTTGTTATGCATCAACCATGCCTTCCGTTTCACCAAAAGTTGGAACACCTCTGGTGGAAGCATCTTTTGTGATGGAGTAGTTGCAAAATTGAGAATGGATCGGTTAATTTAAGACAGCATGAACACAGCATGAAAGCATCCACGTCTATTTAGTTTTTCTTCCTTTAATTAGCCAGCAGTGGTAAATTTTGAATAACTTATATTTCCTTCTGTATTCATTTTTCATCCTTTGTTCTCTCTAGAAATCCCCCATTGTTGTAAATCGTTTACTCATCCTTCAAAATCTAGATAACATAAACCTACAACAATATCAAACCTGCGGAAAAAGCTTTTGATTTCAATTCTTGGAAAGCAAGTAAAAAACCGATTACATTGACAAGAAAAAAGAGCAATGTCACTAACAGCAAGGAGATGAGTTAGGCTTGATTGTAACTTTGTAAGTAGAAAAGCTATAACAGGAAGTAAATGTGGTTAGTGGCGTTAATACCTGACGTGCAATGGGAACACGAGAATGATGGAAAAGATCCAGAGAAGCTCACTTTAAGCCGTACTGCATTCCAAGGAGAGGAAGGGAAAAGAAACCAATACTCCCTCCCTAATATAATATTAAACTATTTAACACAAATTAAGAAAAAATGATAAAAAAAAAATAATGATTTTGCATATGCGATAATATTATGGGACAAAAATAAACAAAAAAAAAAGTGAACGGAATAAATCAGGTGGAGTAACTCTTACATCTATTCTATCATATATCCCATCATATTATATGCAGGTTACATGGCTCCCCTAAAGTATTTGTGGCAACAATGATCAAACCACCCGTAAAAGGTGCGACCTTCAAAATGAAACTTTTCTTGATTATGTTCAAGATTGCAACCACTCCAAAATTTTATGACAGCAAGTCACTTTCACCCAACCCAATTTCTTTTTCAATTGAAAACACTTATGATTGGCTAAAAAATGATTCGTTGGGACCTCTTTCTCACCTTTTTGCTTCCACACTGTGAGCATGGGGGAACAAAAATATGATGTATTTATGTAATGAAATTGATCCACTACGCGTCTTACTCTTCACATTCATGGCATGGTTAATACTCTCAATTGTTGTTATACCACAATTACTAATGTAGAGCTAGAAATTATACCAGTTAAGTGAAATAACAACAATCACTCAAGTGTCATTCTCAATGTTGATAGTAGTTGTCTGGGTTCCCCCACAAGAGTTGCCTTTGGTGGAGTTTTTAGAAATGATGCAGGTTACTACTTGTCAGGTTTTTCAGGTTACATTTAAAACTCTTACACTTTGCATGCCGAGCTCTATGCCATATATCAGGGACTCTTGTTGGCGAAAGACATGGGTATCTCTAATCTAGTTTGCTATTCTGATTCTCTTCATGGTATCGACATCATCACATATCCCTCCTTGAAATTTCATGTTTATGCGATTTTGATTCAAGACATAAAAGATTTAATTGAGAAGAGAAATATCTCGGTTATCTTTATCCATACTCTTCAAGAGGAAATCATTGTATGGATTTCGATGCTTCTTCTAACCTTGAGTTCATGCGGAGTGACACAGCTGTAACCTTCTTTTTGAGAGATTAGTTTTTTTTCTTCTTTAGCTGATTTTCTTGTTTTTTCTTAGCATTTATCTAACTAAGAACAAAGTATACTATTTTTTTTATTTTTAAAGAAAGTATACCAAAAACTTTGTATTCCCTTTATTATATATTATAATTATAATTATGATTATATATAGAATAAGATAGAAGATATATATGAAATCATTCAGAAAAATATCCTTCATGTAATAGTATAATTTTAATTTCCAATTTATTTTTTTCTTCCACAAGACAAGTTTCTAAAAAAAAAAAAACACTTTTAATAATTTTACTATGATAGTACTTAGTACAAAGATTAAAGATTAACTGCATATACCAAGTTTGAAAAATTAGTACACTTAACTAAGACACAAGTGAGTAATAAATCTGGATAAGAATTTCCATAAAAAGAAGTTTGGATAAGAATTTCCAACGGTAAACCAACCATAACCATACAATAGTAAATAGTAAAAACACTGTTAAAGGAATAATCACTAACTTTAAGAATTACTAAATTAAATTAAAATTTAAAAACATCTTAAAAATGATATGTTCTTCATTCACACGCAGTTGAAGTAGAAAGAACATGAACATAGTACTTTGACAAGGTCGAGGTCCAAGGAGGATGCACAGTACGAGGTAAATTTGCTACTCCGTGGGACCCACTTTCCTTTCTTAATCTTTTTCTCCTTTCCTATTGTCTTATTCGGTTCTTCCCCTCTTTCTCTCTCTCTATATGTTAACCGCATCATCAATTGTCAGAGAGAGAGAGAGTTGTATTGAAAAAGTTGAAAACTTTAGCTCAAACCCATAAATAATTCAAGATTTTAAGAACTGGGTCTGTCTTTGTTTGCGATCTGCTTCATTGATTTGGGTCATTTTCTAATCAGGTTCTGTTTTTCTTTGATGCTTTGAAAGAAGAAGAAGAAAAAAAATCATTGACTTTAGTGTAATGAAAACTCTTATTCTGTTGTTACTGCTTTTTAATCTTACTCTTTATGCTTCTGCTACTGATTCTGATGAATATGACCACTGTAACTGTGATGATGAGGAAGCACTTTTCAGCATACACACAATCCTTGTTGGTCAAAAAGTCAGTGATTTTTTCATTGCAATTGCATATTTTTCAATACCAATTGAGCTTCTTTACTTTGTTAGTCGTTCAAATGTTCCTTTCAAATTGTTGTTTCTTCAATTCATAGCCTTCATAGTTCTATGTGGTATGACTCATTTACTCAATGCTTATTCTTATCATAGTCATCCTTCTTTTCAACTGTTGCTTGCCCTTACTGTCGCTAAATTCCTCACTGCTCTTGTGTCGTGTGCAACGGCATTGACACTTCCGCCGTTGATCCCTCTCCTTCTTAGAATTAAGGTGAGGGAGATTTTCTTGAGGCAGAATGTGATGGAGTTGGGTCAAGAGGTTGGGATTATGAAGAAACAAAAGGAAGCTAGTTGGCATGTTAGGATGCTTACTAGGGAAATTAGGAAGTCTCTTGATAAACATACGATTTTGTATACTACGCTTGTTGAGCTTTCTAAGGCTTTGGATTTGCATAATTGTGCTGTTTGGATGCCAAATGATGATAGAAGAGAGATGTATTTGACTCATGAATTGAAATCGGATTCTGTTAAGAGTTTTCATCATAATTCTATTCCTGTGATTGACCCTGATGTGTTGGAGATAAGGAAAACTAAAGGGGTTAGGATTTTGAGGCCTGAATCTAAACTAGGAGCTGCTAGTAGTGGTGGTGGTAGTACTGAAGAGTTGGGTGCTGTCGCGGCTATTCGTATGCCGATGCTTCATGTTTCAAATTTCAAAGGAGGGACGCCGGAGTTGGTTGATACATGTTATGCTATACTGGTTTTGGTTCTTCCAGGTTCGAACTCCAGGGTTTGGACCGCTCCAGAGATGGAGATAGTTGAGGTGGTAGCTGATCAGGTGGCCGTAGCCCTTTCTCATGCGTCGGTTCTTGAAGAGTCTCATTTAATGAGAGAGAAACTCGAAGAGCAAAACCGAGCGTTGCAACAGTCTCAAAAGAATGCGATGATGGCCAGCCAGGCTAGGAAGTCATTCCAAACAGTGATGAGCCATGGACTGAGGAGGCCAATGCATTCAGTTGTGGGGATGCTTTCATTGTTTCAAGAGGGTAATATGAGGCCTGAACAAAAGATTATTGGTGACACAATGTTGAAAGTCGGCAACGTGCTCTCGAGTTTAGTAAACGATGTAATGGATATTTCTGAAAATAAAAAGGGTGGCCTTCAGTTAGAGATGAAACCTTTCCTTCTACATTCCATGTTGAGGGAAGCCGCTTGCATTGCTAAGTGCTTGTGTGTGTATCAAGGGTTTGGTTTTCAAATTGATGTCGAAAAGTCTTTGCCTGAAAAAGTTTTAGGCGACGAAGCAAGGACTTTTCAAGTAATTATGCATATTATTGGCTATTTGTTGAACACGCGTGACCGAGGGAATCTTGTTTTTCGGGTTTTTGTTACAAGTGAGGGTGGTGATAAGGACGACAAAAAATTTGGTGTATGGAGATCAAGCAGCCCAGTTGAGTATGTAGACATAAAATTTGATTTTCAGATTACTGGTAGTTCTCAGTCAGATGAACCGATTTCAACAAAACAACAGATTGGTAGGAGGCTGAATCACAACAGTGAATCTAAGGAGGGCTTGAGCTTCAATATGTGCAGGAGGTTGGTACAGGTAGGTGCATCACTGTCTATATTATATATGTGTATCATAATCTCCTTGATTGTCTATGTTATGTCTGAGTATCAAAAATGCTTAGAGAATGCTGTTTGGTTTGACAAATTTATTGTTGACCTGCATCTTCATTTGAGATCAAAATGAATGCTAGCATGCTTGCTTCTAAACTTTAGTGAAAGTGTTTGTTTCTTCAAACCATTCATCAAGGATGTAAAATTGTGTGTGATCCCTTATCTGTTCATTTGAAGTCACTGATTACTTATATTTAAAAAGGGCAATAAGATCTCATATGAGGTGCATGTGAGGGTCCGACCAATAACTGATCTGCTGTAGGCATTCTTACCTTGCAATTGCAAGAAACTGATTCCACGAATCGGATCCATGACCTTCTAGTCAGATGGCAACCACTCCAACCGTTGTGTCGAGAGTCAAGACTCTTTTTTCACTGATAACTTATATTTGACAATTTTTCGTAGATTTCTTTCCATACTAATTTCAGCTAAGAGCTGACAAGCCTCTTCTGTTATAATCTAAATCTTTTAACAAAAAAAATTAATAATATGAAAAAATTATTAAAAACATAATCGTGATCCTTTTATCTTAACAGTATCACAGAGAAGCTATTTTCCCCCTTGTTGGAAGGATCCTTTTGAGTTTACATCACACAAGCATGCATCAGCATAATTTTGCTTTCCTCTTTTAGGAGCATATCCTGGCTAGTCGAAAAAAGCAGATTCTGACGTGACAGGCATCACTAGAGAAACATGAAGATTGCAATAACACAGAAATTGCATTGATTGTGGTGTCTTTTCTTGAATTGTAAGGTCATCCAGTTAGTTTTAGAATTCCAATATGAACAAGACTACAAAAAATCTCACTTCCTTTTCATCAATGGGAATAGGTGAGGTGACCAATAAGAAAGCTTGTGCTTTTTGGGGTTAGGTGGATGCATTATTTTATTATATAGAAAAAAAATAGTAAAGTTGCATCTTTTGTGCCTTAAAATCTGATAAAGTTGGACCTTTCTTCTTTATACTCATAATAGTATCCAATTATTTTATTAAAGCACTATTATGATTTCTCTCTTTTTTGCCACAAATCAGAACTTGTTATTCCCTTGCCTATTGGGTCAGGGGTAGCCTATACGAAATGGGCCCTATGTAATTATTTAATTAATCATGTCATGCTTGTTTTTGCAATTCTGACTTATTTACATTGTGGAATATTATGCAGATAATGCAAGGTAATATATGGATATTACCAAACTCTCAGGGTTTGGTGCAAGGCGTGTCACTTCTTCTAAAGTTTCAGACAGGACCATCGCTTGAAAGATACATGTTTGCACCTAAAGATTATTCAAATTCACAGTTTGGAGGCCTCAAGATTTTGTTAGCAGATGATGATGGTTTAAACAGGATTGTGACAAAGAAGCTACTCGAGAGGCTGGGCTGTCTAGTAACAGCAGTTTCATCAGGGTTTGAGTGCCTGGGTGCTATAAGTGGCTCTGGTGGTAACTCCTTCAAAATTATCATGTTAGACATTCACATGCCTGAAATGGATGGTTTTGAAGTGGCGGCAAGGATCAGGAAGTTCAATGGCCCTAATTGGCCTTTGATCATAGCTCTTATAGCTAATGCAGAAGAGCAAGTTAAGGATAGATGCATGCTGGCGGGAATGAATGGTGTGATCCGGAAACCAATCCTCCTTCATCAGATAGCGGATGAACTTAGATCGGTCCTACTTCGTGCAGGTGAAAAACAGTGACTACAGTTTCTAAGTCTCAAATTTATTGAGTTCCTCAAAATAGCTTATAGAGAACTTGGAATTTTTAAAAATACCAATTGTTTAAAAATAGTCAGTTTATTTTGTAGTTGTAGCTGCAATTGAGTCTTTTGTCACAACTTATTGTGGCCTTAGATAGTGCAGGTTTTGAATTGTGATTGTGCTGTGGCCATGATTGTGGTTGCATTATGGTTGTGATACTGATACAGTTTAATTTTGTTCGGTGTCTGTAGTCACAATCCAATGTGATTGCAACCACAACCATTATTATCCCAGTCACAGTCAAAATGTTACAGTTTCTGTGACGCAGTTCATAATATAGAATTGTAAAACAGTGTTTTTTTTTAAGGAAATAATACAGTGCTAATAGATCAACAAGATTCTTCAAAGTTGAGGTTGAATTCTTCGAATAGTATCTAGCTCCGATCTCCAGTTAAAATAATTCATAACAACACTTTACTTACCTTGGAAAAAATATCATATTAGTGTGGTGGTACATAACTTGGTGATATCCATATTGCTGGTGGTAACATGTTGATACTCGATAGCAGCGAAAAAACTAATCGATATAATTTCCAGAAAGTAGAACTAGTGAACATTAAACAACTTATAAAAGAACATTAACTCATGATCCAATCTACAATCTTCCCACAATTTAATGTCATCATCCAATAATAACCATCCGACCTTTCTTCACTCTCCAGCGGCCCTTGCACGTGCTCTTGGAGTTGCATAGAAGAGTTTTATTCAGCACCAAAACCCCCATTATTTTGCCACAGAGAATTTGTTAAACATTGTTCCTTGTTTCTTGAACTCATAATACATGTGGACGACATCAAAGAACGCTCTAGTCCTTGTTTTCTTGACTTGCAATCTTTGGGACACAACAAGATCATATTGGGGTTGAGATTTTTTTTAGTTAAATACGGCTTAAGTCGGATGTAATCGGTTTAGTAAATGGAGTCAAGAGGTGTCTAAGCTTGTCCTACGTGCAAAAGTATTCACGTAATGTAGTAGTTATCGGAAGAGAGAACGCAAGTGAAGTTGAACATGTCATAATTTAAGTCTTGATTACTCCTCACATTGTCCATGTCTGAGTTGCACATGCGTTGTCTCGTCATTTGTCATGTTTCAAAGTTTATAATTCAAGGAACATACTAAATTTTCAAGCAAAATCTATCATATGTTTATGATAAAAATTTAAATGTATCCCTTTCAAGCAGAGTGGGATCAAAGGTGAGGTTATGCAAACACAATCAAAATTAGGAACTTTTGACATGTTAGAGACAATAGGATGGCACAAAAAGGTGATTTATCATTCCAAGTCTTTATTTCAGATTATGAAGTCATCAAACCTTTGCTTGCTACCATTTCTTTAAACATTTATTTTAGACTGACCAAAAGAAACAAGAGAGTTGATAGAAATACATTTGATCATTGAATTCCAAACAAAATGGTGACATAGAAATAATACCCTTTCATCATTATGAGTAGTTAAGGTTATTTTGTATATTTTTTAGTTTATTAATAATATACATATAAATAATGTTACTGTTAATGCTTCTTATAGCTTCTGAATTCTGTTAATTAATTTATTAATTTTTGGCTTTTGCACCGGTTTCTGACCCACTAATGGTGGACGACTAATTGGCTCATGCGTAGAGGCATGCGCACTGATCAAGCGTTGTTCCCCCTGATGTTTTGTGTTAATTAATATTGTGCAACCGTTTGCACAAACTAATGTCTATAATGTTCTATTATATTTAGTAACTATTTTTTTTCTTGTCAAATGCATTGGTTGCTAGTTACTTTTATCTCGCTGTATGTATCTAAACTATATAGAGGTGTAGTTTACTTATATTATATGTAACAATGAGCTCGGATTATTACTAGCCTCTCTCATTTTCCTTGTGCACATTTTCTCGCACATCCTCACCAATTACAAATTCTAATATGGTATAATAAGTCTATTAGTGTCCAACTCACCAAAACTTTATTATGCAAAATAAAACAAAAAATGAATAAAAAAAACCATTATTAAATGGAAATTCCGTTACCATACATTATTGACTTTTTCAAATCAACACCATTGTTATTTCCAGAATCAAAGACCAGATTAAAGTAATCAGCAATGCTATACATAGCGACAAGAATTATCCCGAATTGATCCCGGATAAGTTATCCAGTGTTGAGCGGATATCATGGGAGGTGAGGACAAAAAGATGGAAATCATGAAATAGTGGGTGAGCGGCATACATGCCACACTGTGTCGTGAAACTTTCGCATGGCATTGTTTCCCTTTAAATAGCATTTTTCTAAAGCAATACACACCACATTCTACCAAAATATTAGTAGAAAAAATGGGTACACCATACAATCAATACCAAACAATTTCCCATATAAACCATAACCTAATCCGCTTGCTTCTGCTTGTCATTCTGCTTCATTCACTCCCACCACAACAGATTCACAGAGAAGGCTTTTATACTGCATAACATGCAGCCTCAATCCATAAAAGGCTACCTCAATCAATTTGTAGTCCTTATAAACATAGTGACTAGTATAACTTTTATTAATCAACACTAGTGAAAATTGAACCAAACCACCCGCCTAACATCATCCACCCAACCCACCATTCATCCAAATCGTTGGTACAAACAGTCGAAAGTGGGTGAATTTTTAAACTTTTTTCTTTTGTTTCGATGTCCGGTGTTCAGGCCGAACCTGTCTGATGCTCAACCCTAGTAGTTATGACCAAGATGGCCATACCAATGGTAGGAAGTGCACATAATATGGAGCCCCTCGTATTGAACTTTGTACCAATGATCTTTACCTACATATTTCCAACTACGTGTTGAGTGATGTCAACTCATCAAGTTTCCTTTCATTGTTTGTTCTAGTGCTGGAGTACAAAGACCGGTCACCAGTGGAGTACAACGTAATTGGGGCCTCAATCATGCAGTTCAACCTCACAAATAACAAAATCTTATATTATAACTTTGTGGTCAACTTTACAGCAAGAAATTCCAACGGTGAAACAAATAAATATAAATGTCGGAGTATAATAATCAGTTCTATATTTATTGTTTCACTGTTGGAGTTTCTTGATGTAAATTTTACCTTTAAGTTGTATTATAAAATGTTGTCGCTTGTGAGGTTGAATTGCATGATTGAGGCCTCAATCATGTTGTACTTGATCCGTGACCGGTGTTTGTACTCCAATTGAAGAACAAACAACGAGAGGCGTTTGGAGGAAGCTTGATGCAACATAAAATTTACCTTTTGATAACTGTGGTTGTAAGCGTGGGTGGGATGCACAATTATAACTAGATGTATTCTGGCCTTGTATGATGCTTGAGCTTAATTTGAACGTGGTTTGATGTAAATACTAGCAATGTGTGCAACCAGGACTCTATTCTATTTTAGCTTCCTTTGAAGACTGTCATGCATCTGTAACTCTCATACCATCTTCTTATACAAAGTTTTTGGTATGTTATGAAGACCGGTTTACTAACTCTTCCTCTGTTGTAGGATCAAGAGAGATGATACAAGTTTTCGTTCGATTTGTCTTGATTGAATTTTCATTATTTTTTAGTTGTGATTTGAATTTTATTGACAGTTGGTTGTGTGAATTGAATGTAAATTGTGCAGTTTTTGAATCATGTGCTAGGAAGAAGCATTCAAAACATGCGGTCAAAATCAATAATGCAAATGAATGAGGATACTCTAAGACTTTTGTGTTATAATTTGTTTCACACAGTTTATTTAGGCTGTAAATGGGGATCTCTGACATACATTGGAACTGGAGAGGATCATGAAATGGCAACCGAGCAGTCTCAAATGTTGTGGAACATTTTCCCTTCTGATAAAGTATCTGAGAAGTTGGTTTTCTGTAGATGTAATGAAGCTTCTGAAGTAGAAGTCATGTTAGAAGAACTGAAAAGGCGTCGACAGGATGAAGTAGAAGTCATTGTAATACTTGGTGTCTTGACAAATTTTGTAGAATGCTGGATCTGTGTAATCTTTTCCCTCATCTAGCTCTAGATGGTGGGAGTGTGGTTACTTGTGGTGCTGCACCTATAGTTGATTTCACTAAAACGTTGTGTTATAAACAGTTTCACAAAGTTTGTTTAAAAAAATGATCTGGCTACTTGAAAATAGTTACAATCATTCTTTGCTTTATATGCTTTCTTTTGATGTTTCATTCAAGAGTTTCCCCTATTTACACTAAGACTGTATCAAGAAGATTAAGCACATTGGTTTTTTTTTTTAACGCCTCTAAAAGGATGGTGGTTTACTTGTAGAAGTAGGAATTCTACATCTGCTCAATTCATGACATTTTTGTCTTTTTTTTAGAGATGAGAAACACTTATATTGCTCAATATAAACTTCTTAACCCTAATATAAGCACTTGATAAGTGTCGTTAAATTTTTTGTCTAAGCTCGTCCAACGTGCCAAAGTATTCATGTTCTATGGTAGTTATCTGAAGAGAAAAAAAAACAAGTGAAGCTGAACATATCATAATTTAAGTCTTGGTATTTTCACTTTCCATGCAATGTTACAAAAGGGACAATGCTTTCTCGTTGGAAACCATTGGATCAATGGAAAGTTGTCTAATAATTTATTTTGTAACAATAGTTTTCTTCCGCCACTTTAAGAAAATCTTTGCAGCACATTTTCATTTTCATGATGTAAAGACAAAAAAAGATTGAGAGGCTACGCTTGCAACCACCTCGAGTAAAGTAACAAGTATCTTAGAAGTGGTTGTATGTCGTATCTTTGCTGCTTTTAGTCTTCAATATGTCGAGATCTTGTGAAGATTCAAAACTGGAAGACTCTTGAAATCGAATCTAAATGAAGATGTTGAACCTAATAATGACAACAAAATTTAATCAAAATAATTTGTTAGTATTGTTTGAGTTTAAATAAATAGTACATGTTAACAATGTCTTCCAACAAAAGGTGTGTTTGATCGGCTAAAAAATGAAGGACATGACAAAACAACTCTAGTTGCATGATGTTTGATTTTTAATATTATCGTGCGACATGATAAATTGAAGGCAAATGACAGATCAAAAATTAAAATTCTTGTTCTTCATTAAATCACAACGCAACTTTTTGTCTCATGTAGAAGTTGTCTTAAATATCAAAATAACTTTTTGTTTACCAAAAATCATTCAATGTCATAAAAGTTTGTCATATGATATGATGTTATAGCTCGTGTTGTGTTATGCTGTTCTGTTTGTTTTGTGTTCTTGTTTCGGAGAACATTTCCCAAAACGCATGTTAAAAAATGTATTTTTTATTAAAATATAAATTCATTAATGAACAACACTAACATTATAGAATTATTTTGTGTGAAAAAGAGAAGCGTGATTGGAGAATGAAGAGTGAAGTCGAAGCAGCAGAGTATTTCAGCAAGGATTTCGAATGGGAAGAACTAAGATCAGAAGTTGAATCAAACCCTTCTCTTCGCCACCACTTTCAATCATCTTCTTCTCATTCTTCCATCCAATCACCTGAATCAGACGTTCATGCTTGGAAGCAATTTCATACCCGTCACTCCTCCGGGAAATTCTTCAAGGTCCCTTTTCTACTCTTTACACCTCCCCCATTCACTTCACTCACCCCCTCTCTTTTCATTTTCAGGAGAGACGCTATTTGTTAAAGGAGTTCCCTCAATTACTTTCCTCCTCTCCCGCTAAGAAGCTCTTGGAAGTTGGTTGCGGCAACGGAAGCACCATTCTTCCTATTCTTAGGTATGCTATTTACTTCCTCTCTATCTATAACTGATAAACTAGTTGATATCTTGTTTGAAAAAGTTATTACCTAACAGGTTCATTTTGATCATATGAGTTTATAAGTTATAAGCTGTAAGATTTGTCTTGTCTAGCAAAGTCTTATTCTTTCTTCTCTAAGCTATTTACTGGTTTTTGTTATTCTTATGGATTTTTCGTGTGTGTAGGGCCAACAAGGATATTGTTGTTTATGCATGCGATTGTAGTGATGAGACTCTTGAGAAAGCTAAGGAAATTATCACTGAAAATTCCAATGCAGTTGACTTGTTTATGAATCGTTTTCATACATTTTGCTGTGATTTTTCAACTACTGGATTCCCAAATTGGTTGGCATGCAACCCTTGCAGAGATAAATTTTTAAAAAAGCAGTCATGTTTATCAGGTTAATTTGCTTAACTGTAATGCTGTTGATTTTTTGAGTGTTTATGTTGATACTTGATGAAATGTTGAGACTTGTTCTGTTTGTTTCCTTTCAGATGTTAAAGAGGACAATGGAAAGGATTCATATTCATTAGAAGAACTGGATTGTTGTGTTGGAGGAGTTGATTTTGTAACATTGGTATGAAATTTTCTCATTTTAAATCATAATAAGTTCAACCGTTTGGTGCTACTGCTTATTGACTTTGAGCATATGCTTGAGCCAATTGAGTTGTTTTTATTATTTGATATATGTTTCCCTTTCCAATCAAAAACAATGTCTCTTGTTAGCATATTCCTAATCCTAACAATATATGTTAACAAATATTTGTCTTTTTAGAAAAGTTTCTTTTGTTCCATTTCTTTTGTTTTTTTTTTTTTGTTTTTTAGAAGCAAAGTATTTTTCCCTCAACTATAGTCGTGTCTCTTGGTCTAGTTGAAAGGGTGTTGTTTTGTGACTCGGAAGTCATTGGTTCAAATCTTGGAAGTAGCCTCTCCTCTTGTGGGTGTAAGACTCTTACATCTACGATCCCCTAAAGATTCCGTGTGGTGGGAGCCTAGTGCACTAGGCCTCTCTTTTTAATTATATCCTTGTCTCCTCATACAAAACAGAGAAATAAGAGGGAGTATGATAGAAACTGGTACAAAATACAATTTATATATGAATAAATATTAATACTAGACTTTTATCGATAAATTCTCTGAAGAATGAATCTCAAAACAGAGAAATTTGTAATACAAATTACATACACCCAAACACTCAGAAATAGAATAGACAAACAATGACAGCAAATGGCCACCAAGATGTTTGAGAGCTCGGTCTCTCCCATCCAAGAATTAGAGAGCTTAGTCTCTCCTGATCAAAATCCAATCCCACATAATTGGCTATTTTGCAAACTGCCTAACTTCCCTATTTATTTAAACTGCATATTAACTTCTAACTAGAATAAAAACTAACTTCTAATAACTGACCCACACACTGTTGTAATGCTTACTAATAATATGCCTAACATAGTGTTCGCGTATGTAAACACAAGTTAATTTCAACAGGTGAGCTGCTCAGTGAACTGTCCTAGGTGGAATTTCAAGAGCACTCTGAATAAGACTTGGACGAAAAATACACCGTTCAAGATAAAAAAAACTCCTCAGACCTCTTAAGTGTCCCCCTTTTATAACCCTCAATGTGTTGATTTAATGGGTCTTTCTTTGATCATTCAAAGCCGATTAAGTTGTGATCTAGAGCCTCCCATTGGTTGTCTGGTTTGAGTACGGCCGCACGTGGACTGGGGTGCAACTTGTCCATATAGGGTGCGTGGAGTTGAGACGCGCTTTCAGAGACACGTGGAATTAGAACATTCACAACTTAAACTAGACCAATATTAAGTAAATACGAGCTGAGCTGGATGGCCTGACTTGAATAGTCAAACTAATGTTGAGTGAGGACGAGCTGAGCTGGCCTGACTTGAAAAGTCAAACTAGTGTTGAGTGAGAACCAGCTAAGCTGGCCTGACTTGAAAAGTCAAACTAGTGTTGAGTGAGAACGAGCTAAGCTGGCCTGACTTGAACAGTCAAACCAGGGTTGATTGAGATCTTGCTAGTCGGCCAAGTAAGGTATTACAAGTCACATGGTATGGTCGACCTTTACCAGTCCACACTCCACCAAGCGTCACACTCCTCCAAGCGTCAAGCCTGTAAAGGCGTAGACGTTTGTTCTTTATTCGGTCGACCTATACCAGTCCACATAGTATTGATGGAATGAAAATATTTGGAGTCTTTTAGGACCTCTTTGGGAGAATGTGGGGGAGGGGAGGGCTTTGGGGGGAGAGGCATAGCATAGAGGGAAAGAGAGAAATATTCCATCTTTTTTAAGAGTGATTTTGTAGAGAAAGATGAATGAATGCTTATTATTATAATTTTAAGAGTATTATAACAACATAGATCGGATTTTAAGTATTTATCCAAGCCCTCCTCCAATATGTTTTTTGAGTTCCCCCAAAATTAGGGCGATTTGGTATTATGAAGAAAAATGAACACCCAAAGCCCTCCCCTACCAAAGCTCTCTATTCATTCCACTTCTTCCTTCCTTTTTTTTCCCAAGCCCTCCCCTCCCCTCCAATCTCCCAAACAGACCCTGTAAAAAGTACTTCTGTTTTGTTCTTTTGACAGAAGTAATTGAGTTAAATGTAATTACATTTTACTAAGATTGAGGCTATTCAACACCGTTTTTAATATTTGCTAAATTTTCTTGAACTGGCATATTTTGAGATAAATCAACTGTTATGAAAGTGGCTGGACTTTATAGCTTTAATTTGGAAGATACATTCATTCATGCTTTAATCTCAGTGGTTTTCATCCTTTAGTTTTTATTATACTTGTCGGTTGTCAGCTTCTTTAGTGATCACTAAATTTTTCAGTGATTGTCTTGGCTATGTGATGTAAAATCTTCTTCTAAATACAAAACAATTGTGTCTCTAGTCTATAAAATAATGGCAGATGCAGCTGAGTGTTATAAAATGTTGTAAATTTAAATGACCTCTCATTGTATACGTTGCTTATTTTTGTGTATTGTCAGATATTTACTTTATCAGCAGTACCGTTGGAAAGGATGCCGAGGTCCATCAAGGAATGTTTTACTGTGTTAAAGCCAGGAGGCATGATTTTATTTAGGGACTATGGTAAGAAACAAATTTAGCATCTTATTCTTTTCAGAGCTTTTGGAAACATAAAACTATTGCTTTAGTAAATTCTGTATGACATAATAGTTATTTTGAGGCTTAAATTTCTGACAATGACTGAAACCCATGTAATCAGGCCTCTATGATATGACTATGCTTCGATTTGAACCAGACAAGAGAGTGGGATTCAGGGAATACATGCGGTCTGATGGAACACGATCATATTTCTTTTGTTTGAATACTGTCCGAAACCTATTTTTGGGTGCAGGCTTCATTGAGGTACTTTCTTCTTTGATTGCAAAAGAAGAGCTTTGGGTTTAATATAACTTATAATTCACTATGAACATCTTATTAATTGACTTGTGATCCTGCATAAAGTCCAATACTTGCTAGTTTTCATATATATCAAACTGGTTTAGTGTATGTCTGGATTCACTTTTGGTAGAGCCAAAAGGGATTTTAAAGACTTTCAATTGATTTTGTTATGTTTGGAAGTCCTCAATTAGAATTGATTTTTGCCTCTAGAATTGATTCTAACTTAAAGCTGTGATTTGTAGTTTTCGCATCTAAACGTGGTTTAAGCACTCAAATTTATTGTTCAATTCACTCTCAAATGTATCCAAATATAATTTAACGTTATACTCACTTCTTAACTGAAATGAATTTTACAAAATGAATTTTCGCTAACGTAGAATCAAACACACACTTGGTGTCTGTACAGAGCCTTCCATCTGCCAACCTTCCTATAACTCTTGTGGTGTCCAGAGATGCAAATGTCTCTGAGGTGTTTCTGAAAAATTGCCTGTGTTACTAGTACTACCACTAATGTTGACATTCTATGAACTCTGCAGCTTGAGCTTGATTATTGTTGTGTGAAGTCTGTGAATCGCCAGAAAGGGAAGAGTATGCGAAGAGTGTGGGTTCATGGGAAATTCCAGAAGCCTGCACTGAGTTAGTTGTCAATGATCTCTCTTCGTGTGCTGTATGAAATCCTGTTTGCTTATACCTTGTTTGCTTTTTAGCCACACTTTAAGATTATAAAAGAGAGACGGGCAGAAAAGAGAAGTGAAGTCCGTTGTTTCTGCATTTCGTTCTAACTTTTGAGGTGCGGAGAATCTGAAATATTTACTATTGGAAAAGGTAATATAGAAGATATATTTGCAATTAGAGCATCTATGATTTACATTTGTTGAGTTGAATATGAATTCTGTTGGGATGAAAGCTACGGTGAGGTACCACAATAGGGTACCTCTCGCACCTGTGTGGCAGCAAATTGACTGGCTACATAGGACATAGGTAATAATACTGACTGGATGTCTTTTAAATACTTTACTAAATGCTCTTCCGTTTCCGTTTTCATAGTGTTATAATGAGACCAATTTTTTATTTAGCAAGGATTAACCTCCAAGATGATTGGTTAATCTGATTAAGCAGATTCATGAAATCTCTATTTCTCAAAATAAATGGAGTATGCCTTTAAACTCATGTGTCTTTATATTTTCAAATGGAAGAAATGGAGAAGATCCTAACTCCTATAAAAGATAATTTTATTTCTCTTCTCTGATAGACCATCACCATGTCACATCATTAATCAATGAGATTTTGTTTTTATCTCAAGAACTGTTTCCCAGTCAACAAAACTGCAAGTATAATTTCTTCAAATCTTGTGGAATAGAAACAGAAAATTCAATCCAATTACAAACTGCACACCAAATCTGAGTAAATAAACAACAATGCCTAATTAGATGAACAACCGATTCAGATTCTTCAACAAAATTTTTAATCATTTTCTCTTGAAAAAAAGAGTTCTGATTGGAACCAAATTCTAAGAAATTAAGTAATCATAAGTCGACTGAACGAACCCCATAAGAACCAGAAGTATGGAAGCTCCAGCTCCACTGATCTTTATATCTGAAATTAAACACAACTATGAACTATTCTATAGCTCCACCAATAAATTAACTTGCCACGATAAGAGCTCCATAAGACCATCTAAAATGGTGGATTCTTAAAATGTGTAGCATATACACAACACTCATTTATATAACTTTTTAATATTAGTACCTAATCATTCAAACTCTTCAATTCAGCACCTCTAAAAATGTACTAAATTGATCTTATCAATAACTACACCCAATTACATTTCAATAATAAGGTTAGGGAGTGTGCCTACACAAGCCTTTTCTACCAATAATTCTATAATATTTTATTTTTTTTATAATAAATTGCTTGTGAGACTCACGCGTCAGAAGGTGAGAGAGTATGCAAGCTTTTTCTGCCATTAAGCATTCTTTCTATTTACCATTTAATGAGGATAGATATTAAACACTACTAATTCCAAATGGACAAAAAAGTCTTCATAAGAGATGTTCTAAGCCATTCAATT
>Ga0315915_1003089_pt1 | contig 21206 bp, 11 predicted proteins | sample MpolbnodulesMG_FD_207738 | JGI IMG/M metagenome (GOLD analysis project Ga0315915, IMG submission 207738) | Medicago polymorpha root nodule microbial communities from Los Angeles, California, United States - branched nodules | ecosystem: Host-associated > Plants > Roots > Nodule | place: USA... | reverse complement strand
CAGAGAGTAATTGGAACAAAATAATAAACATCTTAAGAAACTAAGAAAGTTGATTTAAAACTCAGTTTCACATGACCGTTTCACATACTCATCAATTTTAAATAGGTTTTAGAAAGTCAGTTTCACAATGGCTAGTAGTCCCTTGAGTTTGATAAGTCAGTTTCAATCTCAAAAGGATTTAAATTTCGATAGATATAAGACACTTTAGTCATGACAGTCAACTTTAGATAACATTTGATTAATAAGTTGAAAAACACTTATAAGCATCCCATCTGCAATCTAATTTACAATAGTTGAAGAAAACTGTTAGCTCCTGCCCCATATTCAGTCGTAATAGTCTATTATTAAGGAAACAATACCGATCATTAAAAGTTCAAAAATACGATGCATAGTATGAACTAAAAAAGCTAGACCAAGTAAATTAAGGCACATAGTTTATCAAAAAGCTATTATCTCATGGGAATCTAAACTGAGAAAATTCAAATGTCAGATAAACATATTCATATAATTTACAGAATTTACTATTTTTCTGTCATTTTCTTTCATCGCATTTTCTATTAGCATCACTCAAACATTTATGAGAATTGATAATTTTCCCCCTTTAAGTACATTAAGGAAAATAGTGAACAAACATGTTGTTAGCCTTCCAGCCTAAAGTCAAATTTTTGGTAGGTTAAGATCAATTTCTAAATGACACTAAACATAAATTGAACAGACATACGATAACTCATACAATCGTCGAAGAAAACCAAGTAGCCTAGTATATTTCCATCATTCATTTCACAAAATTGATCAAGCAATTTTCTTTAGACAGGGTCCTAACACAGAGTAGAGACTGAACATTGTCAATTTAGCAGGGAGTTTCCCACATCCATAATCAAAGTATAGGAGACTTAAAATATAGGGTTTCAAATTAATTGTAACATAAAGTAAAATAAGAGTGCACTATCAAGAAATGAATAATCTGATGTCTTTTTCATAAAAACAAACTGTGATGTTTTTTAAATATTAATATCTTAACATAAGTTAAAATTTGCTTCTACATCTCAATTATTTTAAAATAAATTTACCTTCAATTTACCCATTAGTGAAGATAATTATTATTTTTTATAAGTGCATAACCATTAACATAAAATAGGAATTCAATTTATATACATCGTCAGTGTAAAGATATTTTACACAGTCAATCAATCATAATCGTCATATCATTAAAAATGTTTATAATCACAACTAAGAAAGAAAAGAAGAATGAAAAATGTGAAACCTCTTGCTCTTGCGATCAAGTCCCAAAAAAAAGCCTTTCAGCGAAAGAAGATGTCGATGATGCAATCGTCCCAACAACTGAACTTGTCTATGAAAATTATCATCATTTCCTTTGTCAAAATCTTTCAATTCTTTCACCAAACAAACACCACTATCACCAAAATTCGCAGCATATGCAGAAACTTCAGAATTGCTATAAACAATTCTTTGAAAACTATCAGTTGCTTTTCTTACTTCCTTGTACGAAATCCTCCTCACAAAAAACACTGATCCTGCACAACAATTCCACAAATCAATTTTTGAACATGAAAATAGATAAATAGATACATACTTCTGGAAACAAACTTCCACAAATCAATTAAAACACATCCCTAGTTAATTTTTTCCACCATTTTTTTGGCTTGTTAAAAAAGAAAATTCCACCATTTACGAATGAAAATGAAAATAGAAAATCAGTCAACTATATTTGAAATAAAAATGAATAGAAGTAGAGGAGTTTATGATACCTGGTCGTTGTTGAAGCTTAATTTCAAAATGAATCTGTGTATCAATGTAAAAACTAATTAGCATGTGCAACAAATGAACAACTATCTTGAATTAATTATCAAGTTGATTCAATTTAAACTCCAAAGCTCATTCAATTGTTTCAGTCGATATGACTTAGATTTTTTGCTGCACAATAGTTTAATTGAAGGACTAATCTAAAAATTATAAAATTACACATTCAACAAAACCTTAAGCTAAAAGAAATATAAAAAGAAGTATTTTGTTAAAACTATAAACTGGTCAGAAAACCACTAACAAAGGAAAACAAAGATATGGATTACAACATGTTGCAGCTGTTCAAATTCCTCTAATTTTTCTCCACCTATTGCTGCACAAAAAAATCAAAACAGAAAATCATTTATCATTATTGCAAGTGGTTGAATGAAAAATAGAAAATGTATCCAAAAAGAGGAAAAACAAACAAAATCAACAAATAACCTTTGAAGAGAACTGGATGAAAATAAAAGAAGCTTCTGATTGTAACTCCGGCGCGGCGGAAGCGAATTCCGGTGCGGTGGTCACCGGTGAAGTTTCTCCGATGAAGATAAATTTTTGTGCGTTTTACTGTAGCATTCATGGTTAAGGAGATATTCTGTTTAATTTCTCTATATGCAGTCCACGATGGTCGGAAGACAACAATTTTAGAAATCACCTCATGAGTGAACTTGATAGATCTATAAATTAATTAGTGGGTTTTGAAGAGGATGAAGAGAGGAAGATTATGGTGGTTTTATTTTTGTGTGAGGCGGCCGAAGTTGATCGAAAATGAAGAAAGAAGGTAGAGGAAAAATGGTTTCATGGAGGGAGAGTGGGGTTTACGTGAGAGAGTTGTGAGGAAGAGGAAGAGAGAGAGAAAGTGAGGAAGAAAAAGAAATAAGTTTGGAATTAATGAGAGAGAAAGGATATAGAAAGTGATGTTTGTTCGGATTTCTCTAAAAAGTAAGAGGGAAAGGAGGATTTGAAAAATTTTGAAATTTGAAATTTGAATTGAAGAGGGAAAATGTGTGATAATGATATTTTATTGTTTGTATTGTGTGAATGCTTAAAATGGCAAAAATAAAATTAGTTTTTTATGGTGATGTGACATCAAGAGGCTTGAGGATTTGACACATAGGATTGGTGCAAGATTTTTTACTATTTGTTGCTTCATGTTTGTATATTATTAAGATTAAGATTAAGATTAAGATGTATGTACCATGTTAAAAGTTGAACAAGGTTGTTTGAATGTTTGAAATTATTCAAGCAACCTTGGATAACTTTCTTTTTGCCTCTAATTTTTTTATGGGTCATGCTAACCGGTGCCTCCGGGCACTGGTTAAGCATACAAAAAAAGGAATTTATTACCATAAAAGGAGACTTTGTTGACTTATTTATGGATTAATTACACAGTTTTCAATGCAATAATTACTATATAATTTCCCTTTTTAGTATCCTTAACCAGTGCACCGGGGGCACCGGTTAGCATTTCCCTTTTTTTATTAGTTTATTTAAGGTTAATTTGTACTTTTAATCCCAACATTTAATCAACTAAAATGAAAAAATAATAAAGAAGAAATTAAAAATAGTAGCACCAGATGAGAGAACCCTTTATTATATTCATTCACATTAGGGTTTCCACTCATTCTTCCATTTTCATTCAATCCCTCTCCCTTCTATCTTTTCACTCGATATATAGATCGAGAGAACAAAAAAAACAAACTATTTTTAAATTTGTCAAGTTCAAAAATTCAAAGTATAAAAAGATTACAATTTAAACTTCATAGCATTCTTCCATTCTTCACTTATGAATTTTGTTTTGGAAGATATTCTTATAATATTTTCTACCAATATAAAAATAACTAATTTCCACCATTTTTCTTAATATGTCATCGATTAATCTTTTAATCTTTCAATGTGACATGTTTGTGAACCAATGTCAAATAATTTAATTCATCTTTCAATGTGACTAGTGTCTTAAGTCAATAATGATTCATGTTCATAACTTGTGCCAAAGCTAGTTAGCTAACATAAAGAATACATATCAAAATTCACTCCAATAACTAAAAAAATTAAAACTAGTATGATAAACAAGAGTGAAGACAACATTACACTATCTGGAGGTGTTGAGTTTTGTCAACATTAAGTTGCAACCAATATTTAAGTTGCGTTTGAGTATATGAAAACATCAACGTGCATATATACAAACCTACTATATGACAAATCTTCATATGGTCATATCTGACTTTTATACATATGCTATACTAGCAATGTAACAGATTGAATACCTGAGGTAACACACATGCTGAAATTTTTTCCTAGAGAACCATACAGCAAAATAAAGCACAAAAGTGCAGCAAAAGTTGTACCTCCTTTACCACCCTCCCTACTTGCACCTTCTATCAAGAAATCAGCAACAAAAAAGTAGTTAAATATCTAATTCTACTAACAAATTTGTTAAAAGAAATATGGAAATGAAAACGAAATGTACCTTTAAGCACCACCCAAACAATATCACACTGAATCAACCAAATTCTTATGCTTTACCTTTCCATTTGCTTTAATCTCCACCGTAAACTCGTTCTTATCTAGATACCTAGAGTCATGATTTTCATCAAAAGTGCAATTAGGCAAGTGGATGGACATGAGTGATAGGGTAAATCTGCAAGTGCACGGTTTAGTAATAATTTCCAAGAACAAAAGATGATTCAATATGTTTGCTAGCTACTTTATTTATAGTCTACAACTACTTAAAACCTGAGAAATACATCAATAGAATGTTCCACAAGAAACTATGGGCTTTAGGTCAGAAATAAACTAAATAGGCAACTTGTCCGAGAAGCAAAAGCAGCAAAAAGAATGCTATGGTGGTGGCACGGCCGTGTGGCTAGAGGCACGGGCCGTGCCAACTCTCTGACTTGGCCAATGAGCTTCAAACTTTGATGGCGTGGCCACGCCACTGTCCGGCGCGGCCATGCCTGATATTTTGGCATAGAATCTTCATATTTTTGGTCCGAATCAGCTTCAAATCTCCTTTCTTTTGCTCCAAGACTCAATCTTTAAAACATTTGTTCCTGAAATTAAATAACTTCCAATTGAAGTAAAATAGTTCTAAAAAGGAAATAAAAACACATAAAATCTAAATAAAATAGACTCAAATAACCTATTAAAAACACTAATTAATGACTCATCAATGTGGAAGCAGGTTTTTAGACGTGGATCCCAATCATCTATTTTGATTTCAAGTTGGACTGGTGGTACCAGGTGCTTCTTGCTATCATGATTCTTGTTGAAGTGTGGGATGGAAGTCGCAGCTTAAATTTCTTGCATAATCCCATGATTAATCCACAAACTGTGAGATGTTTCATTGCTTTTGCACGAGGAAAGCTCTCTGACAACACAATCTCACTGACCTCATTTAATATCATGGTAGCTATGTCCACATATTTTCCGCAAAAGCAATGTGTAGACATCCAAAGTTACAGAAGGAATATGACCTGTTGGTCGGACATTGTTAAAGAAGAACAGGAGTAACAACTAAGCCATAGTGCTCAACCCAGTTCCGGTGTAAGGAAACTCCTTAGTATGGTATACATTAGCATAAAACTCTTTCACTGTTTCATAGTTGATGTTTTTTCTTGGATTAGTCAAGCGTCCGCAACCTACTCCTTCAATATTTCTTGTAAATTCTTCATATTTGTCAGAATCCTCTATAGAGAATCTTCTTTTAAAAAGGTAGTTCTGATTTTCTAACTTCTTATATCTTCTTTCATATTTGAAGCTTTTGAATTTAGTCCTGTCATACTCATCCAAACTAGTACGTTGAGCAGGATGAGCAGCTCCTAAGCTCTGACCTCTATCTTTTTGCTTTCTTTTTTCAGGCATCAGTAAAAAAAAAAAGAATTTAAGCATATTCATGAGGTTAAGTTGACACTTTCCGTTAAGTCAATATCACTTACATTCGGTTATGCTCTGTTAAAATCGCCCGGCGATCAATATGATTCGCCTAGCGAATCTACCCAGATTATATTAGTGAAAAGGCCATCTATCAAGAATGTTTGTCTACCAGTACTTATGTTAGAATGAGCTACTAAATGCATAACTATGGCAAAAAAAAAGGATGGGACGATATGAACCTTTCTGAGGATATTCGAATAATCCAAATGTAGCATAATGTGTAAGTTTTCAACATGATAAATCAAACAACTTCAAAACATAATCTATGGTACCATGTTTATTCTTATTTATCATACTTAAGGCTTTCTAACTAAAACATTGCAAACATATTTATCATAATTATATTATTTTATCAAATATTGCTACCACTTATACTGTCACTTTACTATTGCAAACGAATGAATTTTTAAATATCCAATGGTATGTAGCATTGTCAATTTACTATGCCAATTAAGCCTACACTTTCACTTCTAGGCTTCTAATCTATGGCAATAATTAGATGATATAGTGAAATTTTTGTGATCATAGTCAATAACTAGCTAGTTATAAGCATATATATGAAGCCAAGAGTCCTACCATAATTTTTTCACTAGTGTACTTGTATTGCATATGTTACATAAACTATCCATGAATGCTTTTGTAATGAAGAGTTTTACATTAATAAGCCCTGTTATGCACTCATCCATTTCCAATGTTTTGGGATGGTTGATTAGAGCATAAGAATTGAAAAAGTCACTGTTCAATCTAAACTAAGCTTATCACACTGTAATGAACACTAAAATTAAAGTCACTCATCATACAACTCATGAGTCATATGATATCAAGTTTTGACCAAATTTGAGCTATATTCGCATAGCTTCCTTGACTAAATCAAAGTTAAAATTAGGATCTAATAAGAAAGAACTACTGCACAAGTCAATGCAAGAACTAATTACTAATCAAACAATTATGTAAGAAAGTATAATAGTTCTTACATAATTGTTATTATTAACAAATTTAATCCTCAGTAAACTGACATTAATATGGATTGGTCTCAAATGTGGACTGTTAGGACCTCAGCTTGGGACAAGTTTGCACATTAATTGCAAATGGAATGTGATTCATAACGTGACTATAATAAAATTGTATAAGAAGTAGGATTTGTTCTAATGTGAACTACAGTGTAAGTATAATCCAAAGCAAGGAAGACCTGAACCATATAACTTGTGCATTGTTTATTTTTGTGGTTGCAGATTAAATATGTGACAATGTTTCATGTGCATCTAAAAAAGCATCTTCATTATTCTCCTCTTCCATTCTCATCTTCATTAATATAAATTCTCAACACCGAAACATGGGCAGGAGGTAGAAGTAATCCCTTGTAGTTAGTAGCAAAGCAGCTAGCACTCTGGATTTTGGTTGTAACAGTCCCACATCGATGGTGCCTCAACAACCATGAGGAAGATTTACCTATAAAATGCCCTTGCATACAAGTCACCCAAGTAAGGTAACTGTTAGGAACCAATCCAATCTAATAATTCACATTGTGATGTCCATTTGATTGATTAAACAGTTCATTAGAAATATGTTTTGGTGCATTGGCATTGATCTTTGAGAAAGTTTAATGGAAGCAAAAATTGATTTCATAATTAATCTTTGCTCTCTCTTAACTTCTTCAAAAATTAATGTACCCAAATAAGAGTTTAATTTTTTTTTTTCTTTCTACTGGTTGAATAAAATTGACGTTAATCAAATAGAAGGATCTACTACCTGAATATTTTGAATAATTAAAACGTGTTAACTTTCTTAAGAAGAGTTATCTAAAGAATAGTGATATTTGAGTAATAAAAATGCGATAACTTTCATTGAGAGGGTCAACAACTTTTTGGGTTGTAAAAATAACCTCTCTTATCTATAAATGCAATGCATGTATTATTGGAACCAGAATAAACAATGACATGTCTCAATCTTTAGCTATGGAGACTATACAATAACATGGTTTGATAATGAACTAGTTCATATTTCTGAACTTGACTTGATAATTAATTTTTAAATTTGGTTTATGAATCAAATGAGTTAAATTTAAAATGAAATTTAAGTTTGTTAATTAATTGAGTTCAACTTAAGTTATATAGTTTGACTCCTTTGATTCATCAACTAACTCGATTATGTATAATACTTAAATTATTATTTTTTTAGAAAAAGTTAAATACCTTAAACCTTTAATTCAGTAAACAAAATATTTTAAAAAATAAATTAAACTATATCTTTCGTACAAATGAGATTATTTTTCTTTTAATACAAATTTTCCTATAAAAAATAATTTTAGAGAGTAAAGATTTAAATTTTTTGAATTTGTCTTTAAAAAAGAAAATTAACTTTTGAATTATGTATTCGAGTAAACAAGTTGATTATAAAAATCTGTCAAAAAAAAAAGTTGATTATAAAGAGCTTGATTATGAAACTTTAAATAAGTTTGGTTTGAGTATAAAAAATTTCTATATATTGAATGTTCTGGACCGGTCGATCAGACCTTAGGCCCAACACCATCCAAGCCAAACACCGCGTTTGGTAATATTACTCGCAACACAACCCTTCCCCGCGAAGGAGGTGCAAGGAGCCAATGAGACCAGTTCAAACGAACTGCAACGTCTCTTCCCACGTTCCCGTGAATCTCTCTCCGGCGGTTACACTTCCCACGATTTCGTAACCGCCAGACACACGTGTGCCATTACAACGGCTCTGCAGCCACCCACCTCTATATATAGGGGACTCGTAACAGTCCCCAAGGTAGAATCTATCCTCTCTTTAAACCCACATTCTCTGATCTCTACTGACTTAAGCGTTAGAGTGCCTGCAGGTACCCCCCCTGTCGTTCCAAGATGCACGCTTGAAGCATTCAACCACCACTTAAACCACCGCATTCAAAGCACCGGCAATCACCTTCTGATCAGGTACGATAAGTGGCGCCGTCTGTGGGAAATATAAGCTCTCCCTGTTTTTAAACTTCTAAAACCCAAAGCTTTCCAATAAACTACCATAACTGCCAACAGAGCCAGTTCACGGATACGAAGTGAAGTTCGTGTCCTTCAACAGGACGGAATGACATCTTCCCCCTCACCCGTGGATACACCTCGTGAGGATGCCATACAAATAATTCCTCAAGAGAATATTCCTATGGAAGAAAGGCCTCTGTTGGGTCCTCCACAACCTACAGAAACGACCGAAAAACACTACGCCGACAGGTGCCATCGTCGATAACCTGATCTACACGGTTCAACGACAGACGTCGTTAATCGAGGAAAATAACCGACGCCTGATGGAACTGGAGCAAGCGTCTCCATTAGTCCAAGCCAAACGGACTCCTTCCCCAACACGTAGCAGAAGAGGAAGGAGCCCTCGCCACTCACGCTCCAAATCCCCTCACCACTCAGTTAGCGTCAGATCTCCGAGCCATACCAGGAGATCAACCAGAAGGAGGTCCCCCAGACGATCTCCTCCAAGACGATCCCCTCCGAGGAGATCCCCACCAAGGCGCAACGAACGCTCTTGGTCCCCATCTAGTTCTGAGGATAACCACGATGCCCAGAATGATCGTAATGCTTACGGTCCATTCACACGGCGCATCCGGGATGCACCTATACCCCGCGGACTAGAAAACCCTCCCCAGATGGATTCGTACGACGGAACTACGGATCTAGACGAGTACATTGAGAACATTGAAGTTGTTCTCACCTATCGATCGGTGCGAAGCGCCATTAAATGCAAACTCTTCGTCACCACTCTAAGACGAGGGTCCGTCACGTGGTTCAAGAACTTGTGGAGAAACTCTATTGACTCATGGAGCAATCTCTACGACGAGTTCACCACCCATTTTACTACTTCAAGGACACAACCAAAAACAGTGGCGTCCCTCGAAGCTATCGTCCAAAGACACACCCATTTTCCTGATGATGTGGAAGTCGTCCCTTACTCATGCACATGGGAGCAGTTTCCTGTCGCCAACGTTATCACTGGAGGAACAATGAACATCTCTATGGGAAGCATGAAGAGAAAGTTCGAAGAACTCATGAGTGTCAACCTGCTGGTCCCCTCCAATTCAAACTTAGGAGGAAGACCACCGTTGGCATTTTATGATTCCGAGTGGAGCTCCAAATTCAACAATTCCTTTGCTCGTTCGAGCATCGATGGCTAACACCGACGTCCGCCGAGTCCCAATAGACACAGGGGCCTCGTGCGACATCATGTACACCGGGTTATTCAAAACCCTCCAACTAACAAAGAAAAACCTTTCTCCATACGTTGGAAACGAACTCTACGGCTTCAACGACTCCTCCACTCAACCTTGGGGCTGTTAGCCTGTAAATTTAACAGGCTCATTTAATATGGTCGACATTTGTTTGACCTTTTACTTTGCAGGAATCGAAGAAGCTTTCTCATTTCAATTGGAGAATCTCGACGAAGCTTTAAGCCTAAGGCGCATAATTGGAGTTTCGACGAAGTAAGGTTGAAAGAGCAATCTCGCGTCGAAGACAAGCAAAAGAGCGGGAAAGCAATATTTCAAGCAATGAGGCAGTTTCCTTTTAGTGGAAAACGTGGGACAAGTAGTTGTCCAAGATGGAGGAAGTGCTGATCATGGGCTTAGTGGTTCACCATCTAGTTATTTAGTATAAATAGTAGTTTCCAAGCTGGAAAGTGGGTCGCAAATCATATACAGAATTCTAAAACACTCAAACTACCAGCGTCTAGGGAAACGAGTTATACAGAATGTATGTAAACTGATTTGTAGACCACCCCTTTTATTTTAATGCATTGCATTTTACCTTTTCCTTGAGTTTACGTTTTATCTTGCTTTATTTTAAGCTTTTTACTTGCAAACTCAAACCTGTCGAGAGATAGTTCCTTTTCATTCAAACCTGTCCTGCTCTCTAAGCAACCTGAGTGCATTTCGTGGCCTTTTTTCAAACATTTTCCTATAAAAAAAACCTTTGCACAACGATCATGAGATTTCTAGTTCGATCTCGCTTGTAATAATCAGAACTAACCCCCGTTTGCCAAAATCACAGGCAAACAAATTCGCACACCCGGTGGGACCCTGTTTGTGCAATTGATTTTCAAAAACCATTTTCAAAAACTTTTTCAAAAAACCATCTCTTTGAAGAGATCCGTTTTTAGGATTTTGTTACTATTTTCGGGTAACTTTATTGCTAAAAACACCAAGATTGTTTGTGTATGCATTTGAGAAGTTGTAAATCTATGGCTCGTACCAGTTCATCCTCTTCACAATCATCTTCACAAGCACAACCTTTACAAGCGACTTCTCCTTTAGGAGATTTAAACGTGTCAACCCCTGTGGGGGCAACCATAGCTATGCCAGGCTCGACGGAAATGGGAGGAATTGCTCCTTCAACTGTTTCGACGTCCACTCAAATGACACGACCAAAAATGGGAACAGTTATACCCCCATTCACCACTGGTGTTCCTTCGACTACCAACATGCCAAGTACTAGTGCTCCTTCAAACAGGCCTAGGCTTGATGACTGAAATGTAAATCTACTGAATATTTTGAGGGAACAACCGTATGGTATGCCAACTTCAATGATGGCAAATGTACATAATAGTGCTTCCGTTTTTGCAGGCCAAGCAAATCCGTTTACAATGCACAACATACATAGTCCCTCAAGTTCTAGCATTTTTGGTCGGAATACTCTACCACCGTTGACAACAGATTCGATGAATTTGTTAAGACAACAAATGGATGAGAGTAACCACGAAATGGTTAATTTGTTGACACAACAAATTGGTACCGTGTTTAATCCTTTGATAAGGGACACAAACCGAAGTTACCAAACCTTAACCACACAAATGGGAAGAATAGCAGATTTCTTTGCACCCTCACAACCGGTTTATCAACCGGTTACACAAATACAAAATCAACAACCGGTTACACTTCAGGGTCGAACCAGTAATACAGGGTAAAAAAACTTATGTCCACTTTTTTTTTAATATGTCATTGATTAATCTTTCAATGAGACTACGTGTCTTAAGTCAATTTTAAAACAAGATTAAAACTAGTGTGATAAACAAGAGTGGAGACAACATTAATTTCTCTGGAGGTGTTGAGTTTTGTCAATTTTTGCTTTATGGTGCAGTGGTAGGACAATTGTAAGCCAATTGTAGGACATTTTGTGTATTGATATATAAAATGGACAGATTGGGAGAAATGCATTTAATTTCATAATTATTGAGGGTCCTGGTGCCTCTATCACTTGCTCATTTTGTGTATTGATATAGAAAGTGGACAGGATGAGAGAATTGCATTTGATTGTGAGCTAACTTTTAATTGTTTGGTATCATCAACAAGGATAGGCCACTACATTGAAAAACACATGTGATCAGTCTTCTTCTATATTTTGTTCTTATCATCAACTTGTATGTTATAGTTACAAATTTATAACAAGAACATGTCAATGTAATGTGCGGGTTGGAGAGAAAGCAGTGGGTTGGAAAATTAATTTAAATTAATTTTTCTTTTTAATTGATTGTTTTTCTCAATAATCAATGTATTCAATAATAAGAGTCTCTAAATCTTTGATTCTTTCTTCTTCTTTCATATGTTAAGGTTCTGGAAGCTTGCTAGCCTGACTTACAAAACATTGACATGTGACTACACTTGGATAACTAGGTTCTAATACAAATAAATGATTCTATTACTTTATCAAAGATTTTTATTTCAAATTATACTTTTGTGAATGAATTTTTAGATATCCAATTGTATGTAGGGTAGTCAATTTACTATGCCAAAAACATACACTTTCATTTCTAGGCTAATCTATAGCAATATTTAGAGGATATATGAATCCAAGAGTCCTACCATAATGCTCTCACTAGTGTGCTTGTTTTGCATATACATCCATGCTTTTATATTGTAGCGAAATGATCTTGCAATATGAAAAAGCAGAGTTGTTATGAAGAATTTCACATTAATAAGCCTAATTTTGCAATCAACCCTTATTTGACTTCACCATTTGCACGTGTTTAAATGGGATTAGGTTTTTTAACTTCAAAACTGTTCTTTCTAATTTGATATTTTTCCAAATCCAATACAAACAACGTTTGATACTGCAAAATGCATAGTATATGTTCCTAATATTGACGAATTTTCAGCTTTCATGTGATTGACTGCAAAATACATTTTCTATGTTCCTAATAATAGAGCAATTGTTCATTTGCCTCTACAATGTTTAGGGATGGTTGATTAGAGAAGATGAATTGAAAAAGGCACTGCTCAAACAAAGTTAAGCTAAGCTTATCACACTGAATGAACGCAAGAGTCATGATATAATGTTTTGATTCGTGTATGTCCATAGTAATGAGAATAACTTCATTACAAGATGCAAAGGTAGAATTTGAGTATCAATATAAGTGTAGTTAGTAGCAAAGCAGCTTGCACTTTAAATAGTCCCACATCGAAGGTTCTTAGATAAGCAAGAGGAAGATTTACCTTTTAAAGACCCTTGTATATGTTCGAGTTTTGTGGAATAACTGTTAGGACTCAGTAGTTCTCAGTAATTAATCGCTTCACTTTTAGTAATAAATTTTGGTGCATTAAAGAGTTTTGATTAATAAGAGTGTTACATTAATTAATAAGCCCTATACAAGTTTTGACCAAATTTGAGATGGTTGATTAGAGCAAATGAATTGAAAAAGTCACATCTGAAATAAGCTTATCACAGTGTAATGAACTCTAAAATTATCACCAAAATTAAACTCACTGTTCATACAACTCATGAGTTATGAGTTATGATATCAAGTTTTGACCTAATTTGAGATATGTTCCCATAGCTTCCTTGACTAAATCACAGTTAAATAAGGATCTAATAAGAAAGAACTAATGCACAAATAGGCAGGGAAGGGATGGATTTTGTTGGAAATTTAGGTCTAAATAAAAACAGGATTCATAAAACATGTTCAATCATTATGAATCAATAATTAAAGGTATTAGGAATACTTGGATCAAGCTTTGATGGCGGCGCTCTCATCAACACTAATAACCAAAGAGCGGAGATGATCTGAAACACACAATGTAGTGGCTGATTTGGTTCTTCCTCAACTAGTACCTTTATGCCTCAAGTTCTCTTCAGATTGGGTGAAGAGAGAGTTTGCCGTGTAAGGTGTATTGGAGATCATAGCAACTTTTATATTGGATTTGAGTCCATATCAACTAATTAAATATTTAATTAATTATCCAATTAAAAATCTAATAGCATTATAACTTAATTTAACCACTAATTAATTAAGGCTCACAATTAATAAATAGCTAATATATTTCATTTTGTGTTCTCCACTTAACTTATTTAATGGTTCAGCAGTAATAACTTTTGGTCTATTGATTTCAAATAGAATATGTTGGTGCTCAATTTAATGTCATTAATTTATTTTTGATCCACATGTTTTATTTGAAACCTATGTACCGAAATAATCAAAGTTCATAATTTTTTTTGTTTGTTAAATCAATATTTTTTTCTCTTCTGTTTAATAGAATGTGGGGTAGAGACATTGAAGAACATTATCCAACAATAATTAGAGGTTATGACGAGAATTTTGTGATCATAGCCAATAATTAGCTAGCTATAAGCATTCCGCTATGGTGAAATTGGTAGACACGCTGCTCTTAGGAAGCAGTGTTAGAGCATCTCGGTTCGAGTCCGAGTAGCGGCATGGCATCCTATCTTATCTTATTAAAATTTGAAAAGAAGAAGTCCTATAATGAATTCAATTCCCTATTTCTATTCCTAGTATTTATACCTTTTTTATTTTCATTATAGATATTTATTTTCATTATAGATATGATATTTTCAACTTTAGAGGCTTATTATGCACTCATCCTTTTTTGACTTCACCATTTGTTAGTGTTTAAATCGGATTAGGTTTTAGCTTCAAAAATGTTCTTTTCAAATCCAATATAAACAACATTAGACACTGCAGAATTTTCAGCTTTCATTCGATTAATCCCTCCCCATAGTCCTCCTTTAACTACTGCAACGGTTAAGCCATGTCGCCTAAGCTTACATTTGGTAGCATGTTGCATTAAATGTGAACCTAATTTTAGTTCCTTAAACATGCATTTCAACGGCTAAACTTTTTTTATGTTGTCAATAATAGTCAATTGTTCATTTGCCTTGACAATGTTTGGGATGGCTGATTACAAAGAGCAGATGAATTGAAAAAGTCAGTGTTCGATCTAAGCTAAGCTATTAGAGAGAGCACTCTAGAATTGAGGTAAACAAGTGGATGAATTTGTTCTTATCATCCACTTGCATGTTATAGTTGTAATGAAGAACATGTCACTTTAACTATATAACATCTTGCAACTAAAAAAGGATGAATGGTGCAATGGCTTGATTAAAGTGAATCCATTACCATAAATAACACTATCATAAACAAGGAAGGATTGAACAATATAATTTTTGCATTGTTTGTATTTGTGGTTGTGGGTTAGATATATGATAATGATAAATACATGATATAATGTATTTAAAATGAAATTCTGTTAAAGGTGACAATGTTTCTCTCTCTCCATCACAATCTATTCTTAGTAAAACTATACGGTTCAAAGTAATTGAATGGACCGAAGAAAAGAGCCCCTTGAGACTGCACAATCTGTTTCAATCTGTTACGTGCATCAAGTATCAACTAGTTTATAATAATGAATTAATGAAAACATTGACACGAAGAAAAGCGTCCCTTCGGAATATGGAGTAACTGAATGGTTCAAAGTGATTCTTTCTTCTTCTCTTGTTGAATAGAATTGAAGGTAAACATGTTACAAAGATCTCTTTTATTCTTTAACAAAGCCAACTTGATCATAATTTGAAATTCAATTTGATCATAGTTCGAAATTTGACATGATAATTTCTTTGATGAGTAATGTTGAGAAATGTTGCTTGGCTTAAACTTTGTTCTACCATTAAGGAGGTTCCCTTGGAATCTAATGAGGCTACATCTCTAAGGCCCTCCTGGGATATTTTTCACACTTCTAATAACCAATAGGTCAACCTATTAAATTGTAGAGTTATGCAAACTATTGTTCCTCTATTCTACTACGCTGATTCTTTTATCTAAAAGATCATTAAGTGTAAGATAAGTGTTATCAGAGATAATAGTCAGCGGCGTATTTGGAGATTTAATTTACAATGCATATTCTGTTAAATCTGTTTATCAGCAAAGTAATGAACAAAGAGTCCAATTAGCATCCTCCATTGATAAAAAAACTAGAAACATGAGCTGTAGGAAGAAGTAACACACTGGATTTTGGTTTAAATAGTCCCACATTGATGGCACTTGAACAACCATTTATCTATAAAATATCCCTTATACATGATGCTAACCATTTACTTTAAAAACGTGGTCATTAGGAATAACTTTTTGGTGTATTGATTTTACTTGGGAGCAACGTTTGAAAAATAAAATAAAATTAAATTTTTTCAAATGTTGAACCAGCTAAAATCAAACTACCAAAATAATTATAGTCCGTATTTTTTTTTCGTTTTATTTAAGGTTAAATAAGTTTTTCGTTCCTATAAATATAAATATAGTGAATATGAATATAGTGAATTTTGATTTTAGTCCCTAAAAAATTAAACCGAATGTTTTCATCCTCACAAAAATTTTTATTTTGTTTTTGGTCCCTAATGAATATAATTTTGACACGTTTTTGAATTTTTTGAACACAATAAGAATATACAAAGATTGAACATAATAAACGAACATAATATAGATACAATTTGAACATAAAAGAGTTATAATTTTGATATTTACGTGAACATAAATTGGGCTTTAAGGACAAAAAACAAAATAATTTTTTTTATGAGGATGAAAATATTCAGTTTAATTTTTTAGGGACAAAAATCAAAATTCGCTATATTTATAAGGACGAAAAACTTATTTAACCCTTTTATTTAATAGAATTAGGTATATAAAAATCTGCAATTCAAAAAAATGAATATTGAACTGAACCCATAAAGCGTGTTTGAAAAGTTGATGTATGTAGACTAAATTTTTAAATACCACTTTTGTTTATATATATTTTTGGAAGTAGTATTACGTAGGCTAATTCAGTTGAACTTGAACCATATATAATTCGACTAGTTTGATTCATAAACCAACTTGATTAGTTTACATTTCATTTCTATTCAAATTTATTCATTTAAACAAAAATAATCTAAAATAAGAAATGTAATTAATGTTGCATGGCGAATATAAATTATGAGTCACTTTACAAAAATTTCTTTCATAACATCAAAAATCAAAACTAAGCTAAATCCGCAAACTTTATCGAGTGTAACCATAAAAACAAGTTTCAATCATCTATCATCCCCTACTCAACAAAAACCCTGCCAAAGTTTAGCTTAAATTAAAACTCAAAAATCGATTATTATTCTGACACTCGTTTGAATTCAACCCCCAATTGACTCACGACCTGTCGAAGAATACATTATAACAAGTCCAAAAACTTGAGTCAAAAAACTGATTTCTGGTTTTGAAGTAAATATTTCAATCTTCCTAAAAAAAAACAGTTCATACTCGGTTTAGAGTTTTGGTAGAGTTACGTTGTTGCATTAACATTAAAATGACATTAGAAGAAATTAGATATATTTGATATTTTGCTAAACAAGAAGTGGGGTTAATACAAATAATTAAAACTTTTCAGTTCTTCCATAAATTTTTCAACTTAAATTCTTAATTAAATTTTATCCTTTCTTCCACAAATTTTCCATTTAAATTAAGCAATGTGATATATTAGGGTCTGTTTGGCAAGATACATTATTAAGTTAGTAATTTATAACTTAAAAGCTCATATAACTAAAAAGGATCTATTTGGTAACCGTCATTTGCTCACGAGCTTATAATTTAGTTTTACTAACTTATACTTTTTTTTTTATAAGCTAATTTAAGTTATAAACTAGTTAAATTAGCTTATGAATATGAATTAGTTCGATCGTTAATTTAATCAAACATTACAAACTCAACCAAATTGCTTATATGTTATAAGCTCATCCGCTATAAAGTAGTTTATTAGCTATCATCTATTTTTACCGAATGTAGTCTATATACATTGCTAAATAAGAATTTGATGTGACTACCAGTCTTAAGGCAATAGTGATTAATGTCCATATAATTAGTATGTCATGTGTTGAAAGTTACTTAGCTAATGCAAACATATACATACAAATTAACCCAAGAACAGGAATTAAAAAGGTTAAAAATATCAGCAATGGCTAAAAATACAACTATATGGTCCAAAGTGATGAGTTTGTCAAGTAATTGTATATGTACGTTACACATTGGTTACGTGCATCAAGTATCAACTAGTTTATAATAATGAATTAATGAAAATATTGACACGAAGAAAAGTGCCCATTTGGATCTTCCATTAGCTTTGTATGTCATTTTCTATATGCTCCCAATTGAAAGAGTGTGGTGTTTTTCTAATATATCTTCTTCTTTATAACATGCAACAGGTTCTTTTACTATTAAATGCTAGAGTTATGTGAACTATTGTTCATATATTTTAATATATCTGAAAGAGTATTAAGTCCAAGTTTAGTGTCACCAGTGGCTTCTTCCTAATGGTAACAAGATTAATTTTTGGCATGACTGTTTAATTTTTTATTCTAAAGTGGTAAATTTCATCTATAATCGGAAGTGGTACATTTTGGAGTCTATTTTACAAGGTTTTTCTAATTTTCAACGTGTTGATAAGTTGATTTGGAAGTTTTTCAATAATGTCTCTCTTCAATTTCTAAGTTTTTGCTTATTTGGAGATCAATTTACAACAAGCTTCCTATTGCTTATTTGCATATTCTGTTAAATCTGTTTATCAGCAAAGTAATGAACAAAGAGTCAAAGTAGTATTTTCCATTGATAAACAACTAGAAACTTGAGAATTAAGAAGTAACACCCTGTAGTAAGTAACAAACCAGCTAGCACTCAGGATTTTGGTTTCAATAGTCCCACATCGAAGGTTCTTAAAGAACAAGAGGAAGGTTTACCTATAAATACCCTTGTATACCTGTTAGCTAAGTTTAAATTCAATAATTCAAGTTGTGCTAACCACCTAATTTATAAACGTGGTCCTTAGTAATAATATTTGGTGTATTGATTTTGCTTACCGCAACATTTGAAGAATTAAATTACAATTTTTCAAATGTTGAACCAAGCGAAAATCAAACTTTTAATTTTTTTCCCTTTTGTTTGATAGAATTTGCTGTATAAATTTTGTCAAAAAAAATAAAATTGGCTGTATAAAAATTTGCAACCTCGTGGTTCAAAAAATGAATATTAAACTCAAAACTCAAAAATGGTTGGTTGAAAATTTGGTGTATGTAGACTAAATTTTTAAGAAAAAGTTTAAAGTAGGAACTTTATTTTGAAATATTCAAATTATTGAAAGATTAAAAAGCAACTTTTCTTATTTAACAATTGTTTCTTTTTTTTGAATCATTAATAAGTGCCCTAATTAGGGTATTTGTTAGCATAACCCAATTTTTAACTATGTACATGACTTTTTTTTTTTTTAAGGAATTAACATTTAAAAGTAAATTATCACTTTTTTTATATTTAATTACTACGTATGTGAATTCAATTGAACTTGAACTATATAGTTTGATTCATAAACTAGCAAACTAGTCATAAACTAGCATGGATAGTTTGTATTTTATTTTAATTCAATTTTATTCATTTAAACAAAAATAATCTAAAATATTATTCCCTCCGTCCCAAAGTATGATATTACAGCAAATTTACATAACTTAAAAAATGTAATTAATGTTGTATGGAGAATATAAATTATGAGTAACTTTACAAAAATGTCTTTCATTAATTGTATGACAAAGATAAGTTAAAAAAGTTGGAAGTAATAAATAGTAAAGGGTACACTTCTGATTCAATTCAATCAATGAAGTTTTTTATTTCATGAAGACTCAATTTACTTTGGATAGTCAATAACTAGTTATGAGCATATATGAAGCTAGGAGTTTTACCATAATTCTTTCAATAGTGTACCTCTTTTGCATATGTTAAATAAACTATCCATGCAGTGAAATCAATTGCGAATGAAAAAACAGAGTAGAAATAGTTCATTTATTTTTTCCTTTGTCCTTAAGGTTATACTAAGAATCAGTACATTGTATTCCTTAGGTCACTTAGATTTTATAGATAAATTAGTCTCTAGTGAATTGACATTATTAATATGAATTGGTCTCAAAAGTGGATTGTTAGTACCTCAGGTTGGGAGAATTGCATTTAATTTCATAACTATTGGATTGCATCTTTGGAAGATCTAGCTGGGTCCGGTTGTCATGTTTGATTGATGATATATTTGAATGCTTCAAGCAGTATTCTTTGTTCTAACCGGTAATGTCTTTGTATCTATGTAATTCTCAACTATGTATTCTTTTCCTTGTAAACAAAATAACCTAAACTCTTAATACAAAACAAAACATAAAACCTACTAAAATTCTATATTGTTATATTTCAATGACACTAGTCTTTCCAATGACCTGCAGAAGGTTGATATCGTTCGTAGCCGTTGCTTCTGCATTCTTAACCCTGTCATCGATGCTTCCTCCTATGCCGTCTCTTGATTTGTGCAAGTTACAAAAGTTGAAAACTTGAACCATATGACTTGTGCTAGCTCTGCTTGTTTTTGTGGTTTTGGATTATATATATGAAATGGTAAATACATAATGTTTTTAAAATGTGACAATATTTCATGTGCATCTAAAAAAGCATCGTCATCGTTCTCCTCTTCCTTAACATTAGACTTTTCATTCTCAATTTTTTTTTCAGTTTCTCTTTTACTATCACAATCTTAACCAAATTGCCTATAATTCTTCCTTTGCAAATTTAAAATTAATGATATTAATTGATTTTTAGTCTGCTTGTTGTATTAAAGATTAATACACTGAAATAACCAAAAGTCTTCGAATTTTTTTTCCTAATATTAACAATGGATTGGTCAAAGCATCATAGGACTGAAGGTGAGAAAAACCACAAGAAGGGGGGTTTGAATTGTGTTTTTGGAAACTTCTTCCTTATCGTTCTAGATAACTGTCCTCAGGTTCAGAGTCTGAAGTAGTTCAGAGTCTGAGTGAGTTCAGAGTCTATGTGCAGCGGATAATGTAAAGAACAGAAGAAGAAAGAACACAATCAATTATACAGGTTCCTTCCACAAACCGGAAGTAGTCCTGTCCTCCTTGCACTTCCAAGGAGAGTTCCACTAAAATGCAATCTCAAATTACAAGTTGCTCAATCACACAAGAAAGAGACTTATCTTTGCTCAAGGACACCTCCAAGAGACTTCTATGCTCAATCACAACTGAAAGAGACTTCTATGCTCAAGGTCAACTCCAAGAGACTTCCTTTGCTCAATCACAACTGAAAGAGACTTCTAAACAATTACAAAGAATTGAATACAGTTT
>Ga0315915_1003086_pt1 | contig 21212 bp, 10 predicted proteins | sample MpolbnodulesMG_FD_207738 | JGI IMG/M metagenome (GOLD analysis project Ga0315915, IMG submission 207738) | Medicago polymorpha root nodule microbial communities from Los Angeles, California, United States - branched nodules | ecosystem: Host-associated > Plants > Roots > Nodule | place: USA... | reverse complement strand
GTTTTGCAAGTTATTCAAATTCATATTGGACGCTACTATTTCTTGATTTGACTAAATTATACATTCTCACGATTTGATGAATTTAATTTAATTTAGCGTATGATTAGAGATAACCATTTCGTATGATTCCTTTATTGTCATTATGCACACAATGATGTCAACAACCTGTTTACAAGACAAATCAACTAATATTTGTCTTTCCTTCTCAAGTGATCAATTTTTCCGTTCAATAAAACGTGAAAGAAGCCACTACTATGCCAAATTTGCATTATCTATAGTTTAATTCCATCCAACAGTTGAGATTCCTTGGCTGCTTAAGGATGTACTTTCTATATTGTTGAATTGTGAAAAAAGCCAAGTTCTAAATAGAAAATTGATAGAGCTTGAAAATAATTTATAATCAAAGACAAATATTAGTATAGTCGATTTGTAAGAATGAGATAGCTTCAATCTATAATCAAAGATGACATGGTCTATCTATATTTATCAGCTTATCTTCTTATAATATCCACACTACACCCTTCAAGGAAAATATATATACTCCTATAATCTAAGGTACAAGTCATGTGACGACCGACGCTATAGGCTATTTGATTTTCATCTAATCATTGAGATTCATTACTAGAAATTTTTTCCTTCAATATTTCAATAATTACGTACCTTATCTTTTCCAACTTTCGAATTCACCTAAATTATGATTATTTTGTTTCCATTAATCACAACATATCAAACTTTTTTTTCAACAAAATAAAAAATATCTTCTGAAAAGGATGTGCCACGTGGTAATCACTTTTGAATTAAAGTGGATGAAAGTGGAGAAGGAGAAGGATCAATATATCACTTTAAAAATTAATTTTGAAAATAAATCAACATGTGAGGGCCATGCATAGAGGGAGATGGAGATAGGTAGCCATTAATGTTTAGCATTCATAGCCACACTACTCAATTGGAATCTCACTGTATTGGTCTCCTTTTGACGAAAAAAATGATCCACCCAAAATCCAGAGTAGTTTAGTTTTAGTTTGGTCCAATTTGAAGAAGCTCGTTTAGACAAAAATGGGGTCAATGAGATCAAGGGCTGAGATTAGCCACTAAATCTGTAGGCCCCACCTTTTGTGAGAAGTATTAAAGGGAACACAGCCCACATGGGTGAACATGCATTCTCATCTGTGTCTCAACCCATTCACGGATGGTACGGTTTTCCCATGTGTAAATTAATTTAGTTTCTATTTTTGAAGAAAGAAAAAATTAATATGTCTATCACCTAAGAATTATAGCTCATATTTATTGTATTTAGGACAAAAATGCAGTTTTTATATTTAAAAAGTTTAATGACTATGTTTAACATTTTACACATATTTCATATTCCTTTACAAAAAAACACTTTACTGATATATATGTCATTATAAACAACTTGTTTGTATGCTATGAAACATTGATATTGATATATAACAGACATGAGTATCAACAATAAAACTAACACCGACACCCTCAAAAAGAAAATGACACTGACAAGCCATTACATAATTAGATAAAATGGAATAATTAAATAAATATAGCTATGTGTTAGTATCGTGCTGGTATCACACACATATCAGATATTAAACATGTCTTCGTTGTAAAGTGTAGATGTTAAACAGATATCCAATTGTCTAAATTTCTTGCGTGAATATTTGAGGCTAATCCTAAAATATAATAGAAAGAATTTAAAATGGAAGCCAAAAAAGTCATGTAGATAGATTCCATCTCAGCACATTTCGTTTCATTTCATTTTATTTTCCTGCGCAGTTGACGCTCATGCATGTGTTATCGTCAGACCATTTAGTGTTACATCATTTTCTTAATTATAAACCATTTTATTTTATGATTGTCACAATTAATTCCCTTGCTATCCTGATCCCATCACTTTGTAATGCTCTAGATAAGGCATCATTAATCTTTTATATAGTTACCACTCATGGATCACGTCACGTCACACAAATAAATGCACAATGTTCATTTGATAATGTCTAAGACAAGAAATATTTAGTATTTACATCTTCAGGAAAAATAAAATCTAATCAAAAGAAATATATAAATATGTACCTTTTGTTGCAAAAGTTGAATTGCAGAGGGAAATAAATTTCACCACAAGGAAATGGAACAGGAATATGTGTGGATGGATTATTATAATATTAGTAACACATGGATGTTGGTGAGGGAATGGCATGTAATAAATGATGTTTGTGTTATGTTTAGAATGTATAGAAACCTACTTCAACGGCCATGGCTGAAACTATAGTAATAATAATGAGTTGAAATTCACTAAGGTGGGGTGATTGGGGTCTACTTGGTGTAACTGTAAAGTCCAAAGAGTATACACACTAGATATAGTAATGCAAATTACCCAAAAAATAATAATTCATCTATGCAAAGTGTCGGCACAAAGTTAATTTGTGATTAAACATAAACATTCTAAATTACTTCATTTTGAATATATTGCATTTTGAAGTAGCAATTGAAACAAATTGAGTGCTACCTAAGCAATTAGATACTTGTATAATTTACCATAACCAAAATACTTATCAATAATGATTACCTTAAATCATGCAAATATTGGGTCTAATGTACCAAATATTTATTTATTTAATGAGGCACAAACTCCCATTTTGTTCCCTATATATAGTATAAACTGTCCTTACATTTCTTCATAAACAAAGTAACTCTACCTTCCCTGTTTCTTTTGATTGAGGGTAGCTCAAGAAGTTATGGCAGTTCCACTCTCATTCATGCTACTCTCATTACTACTTCTTGTACCCTCCTTCATTCAATCTTCCCCACTTCAAGATCCTGAATTAGTAGTCCAAGATGTACAAAAGTAAGAAACTATATAGTATATACTATACATTTTTTCATTAGCCATTACCATACCACATTTATTAATCTCATGTGTTTTTTAATTATTTCAGGAGTATTAATGATTCAAGGAGAAACTTAGCATTCCTTTCTTGTGGAAGTGGCAACCCTATTGATGATTGTTGGAGATGTGACAAAAATTGGGAAAAGAATCGTCAACGTTTAGCAGATTGTGCCATTGGATTTGGCAAACATGCAATTGGAGGAAGAGATGGTAAAATATATGTAGTAACTGATCCTGGTGATCATGCTGTGAATCCAAAGCCAGGAACATTAAGATATGGTGTTATTCAAGAAGAACCATTGTGGATAATCTTCAAGCGTGACATGGTGATTAAGCTTAAACAAGAGTTAATGATGAATTCTTTCAAAACAATTGATGGTAGAGGAACAAATGTGCACATTGCTGGTGGACCTTGTATTACTGTACAATTTGTGACAAATATTATCATTCATGGGATTAATATACATGATTGTAAAAGAGGTGGGAATACTTATGTGAGAGATACACCAACACATTATGGTTTTAGGACACTTTCTGATGGTGATGGAGTGTCTATTTTTGGTGGGAGTCATGTTTGGGTGGATCATTGCTCTCTTTCTAATTGCCGTGATGGATTAATTGATGTTATTCATGGATCTACAGCTATTACTATTTCCAACAATTTTATGACTCATCATAATAAGGTTATGCTTTTGGGTCATAGTGATAGTTTCACTAGAGATAAGAATATGCAAGTTACCATTGCCTTTAACCATTTTGGAGAAGGACTAGTTCAAAGAATGCCAAGGTAAAACTTTCTCTTTTATTTGATTATACTTTTTTTTTTTTGTATTAGGGGTAGCTTAAATTTTTCATTTTTCTAATATGTTTGTTACATTTGTAGATGTAGGCATGGATATTTTCATGTGGTGAACAATGACTACACACATTGGAGAATGTATGCCATAGGAGGAAGTGCTAATCCAACTATCAATAGCCAAGGCAATAGATTTCTTGCTTCCAATGACAATACCTTCAAAGAGGTTAGATCCATGAACAAAAATAAGATTTTTCTATTTTCGAATTTGAGTTCAACCTAATTCAATCCTACTAAACCGGCTTATAACTTTTCTATAACAGTATCACTGATGATCTTTTTACAACCGTCTAATTTCAGGTGACAAAGCGCGAAAATGCAGGACAAAGTCAATGGAAGAATTGGAATTGGAGATCAAGTGGTGATTTGATGTTAAACGGTGCATTCTTTAGGCCATCAGGGGCAGGTTCATCTTCAAGCTATGCAAGAGCATCTAGTTTGGCAGCAAAACCATCATCTCTAGTAGCATCTCTCACTGCATCAGCTGGATCACTAAACTGCAGAAAAGGATCTCGCTGCTGAACTAAGAAGCCTAAAAGTATATTAAGTTACATTATTAGAAATAAAGGCAAATATCAATCATTAATATGCCAACTGTATCTAGTTTTTTTTTTAAAAAAAAAGTGGTTCAACTTTTTTTTGTAAATTGAACTTTTTAGACATATTTTGTTTTGTAACTACAACCTTGGCTTGTGTCTACAACAATATCTACTAAGTAACATGATGATGTTGATAGACACAAGTGATAGAGTTGATATAATTATATGTTTAATGAAAAATCAGAAATGATAAAGAAAAAAAAAAGGTTCAATCTCAATGAAATGTTTATTTATATATGGCTATATGATCTGTTCATACTTTCTTTATGAATTGATTTGATCATATGAGGATGGATAGAAGATAGATACACATCACATGGAATAGAAGTGAAAATGAATTATCTTCATTGGTAATTGTAACCATGAAGATCATAGAAAGGGGACCCATAATGCATCTTTAATTACTTGTGTCAGCACTGATGAATTTGAGACATTATTTAGAATGGATTGATTGAATTTTTTCCCTGACATGCAATGCAATGTAGGGCAAGGAGAGTTGATAATAATACAACAAATCTAATGTTATTGAAAATCAATTAACAACGAATATAAAGTGACAATGATTGAAGTTTGTGTCTCAGACAAGATGCTGTTGTTATAAATGTCACCACCAAACACTTTAGTTTTCATAGTTATTAAGTATGCTGCAATGCAAAATGGAATTTTTGGCATTTAAGCTAATGTAGATTTGTCATTTTTTGTCTTATGTCTCCTTAATTAAGTCTAGATCGGGAATAAAGATGGGTCATAGGCACCATGACCTACTTGATTGTTACAATTCTCAACTATCTGTGATTATTTAATACTAGCACAGTGAAGTTTTTGATCGATTTTCTTTCTGGTAATTTTTTTTGATTGATTATGATTATACAGCAAGCTGAAATTACCAAATGTTTAGTTTTTTATTACATGTATGTTTATCTTGTATTATTTATCAAGTATCTCTACATCAAAGACTAATGTGTTAATTAAGACAAGTTCGTAGAGGTGACGAAACTCCTCCTCAAGTTTTGCTTCTCACTATTTTAATAATTATATTCAAACGAGATCGCTAATTAAATTCCGAAAAACCTGAGTCATCGCATCATTAAGATAGATCGTCCCAATGGTAGAAGATGGGGGATCCAACACGAGATCGTCCCAATGACTAAGGCTCAGTCCTAGTGAAAGGTACACAATTTCTATTGCATTCCTCTACTCTAACTCATTCTCATATTGATTTTAGCGTTGAAGTATTTGCAGGCATTACACCACCTCTAAGGCGACGAAGTGTTGTTCAACTCGTTCACCTATTCAAGCAACCTCTTTCAGTACATTCCGGATCAAGCTGTATGTGCACATTTTTTTGTTACAAAAGACACTTAATTTCTCCCAATGCAAGAAAAGTTTGTGTTTGAATTGGAATTAGCTAGAAAGTAGAGATGTTTTCAAAACCAACAGCAATGATAAAGGTAGCAGACTAATGTCATATAGAATAAATTTAAACCATTTCAGGTATATCAATAGAGGGGTCGACCTTCATTTAATGCGATAGTTGATAGTTAGCTGTGTGCATTAGTCCTCCAAATTGGTCACCACTTAATGCAATGTGCACTTCTTATTCATTTTGGACCCTTGATAGCTTCATTTCCTTTGGCCACTCCCAACGTTCTCGTTATTTCTGAGTGCTGCTTCATGGCCCTTTTTCACCTCTACCTTCCAAAATATCATATCTGATTTCCCACCTCTACATTTCAGGCATAAAAACTTTTTTTTTAATCAATATTTGGAAGTAAAATCTATTTCACCTTGCATTAATCTAACATCTATGATTTTACTAGAACGATCATAATTATAGATGATAGTGTCAATTCTAATTTTATTTTTCCAATATAAAATCAAATACGAACTAGTCTTGTAAAGTTACGACTTTTAAAAACCAAATGTATAGTGTTTGAATACACACACAAAGACATTTTTTTTAATAATAGAAAATATTTAACATTTTGAAAATAAGTGTCTTTTGTGTGTGCGCCAAGCACTATACATTTAGTCTTGTAACGATACAAGCTCACAAAACACAAATAAAAGGTTATTGGTAACAATTGAATCCAATTCCTAATTGGTTTGATTCTCATATACCTAAACTACATTGATCTTTTAACATTGAGGATAGCTTATAGGATAGACAGATAATTTGTGAAAATTAAAAAACCGGCATAAAGAAAATAAAGGAACTCAATCACAACATAAAAACATAACGTGGAAACTTCAAAACCAGAGAAAAAATCGTGATTGTTGTCAAATGACAACCGGAGAAAAAATTGTTACAAAACATAGACTATTCTCAAACACCTATCTCATGGCCCTTCAGTACACTTACACTCTTCAAAGAAGTCTTGCCGTTCAAGAAACAGTCTTGTGGACTACAAAACTTTCCAAGCAAGAAAGTAAACAAGTGAAGAAACCATTTTGATTGTCTTCCATTCAAGAAACAACCTTACTTATCTTTGCACAACATATTCCTTTATAATTTTAAGTGATATGAGACTTTTTCAACGTAGATATTTTCAACCAACTTAATTTGCTCAAGCTCTAAAGAAGTGGTAAATTTCATGCAACACTCTCAATTCTTGCACATAAAAATATCAAAAATTATCTAAAGTTTAATAGTAACTATAATAAGTTATCATGCAACACTCTCAATGCTTATAATATTTCACTAATGTTGGATATTTTAAGTAGTAAGTAGTAAGAGCATGATGAACAAAGAATCTCTGAACTCCGATCAATAAACGCAAGGCCGGCTTCTCATTGTTTTCAAAGACGTTTAATGCACTCTAAATAAATTATCTTATTAATAAAAATACATTTCCCAGTTATAAAAAAGACCGTAAACAAATATAAATTATACTAGAACAACAACGATTGACAATCTACATCACAGGCTCAACTCAACAAATAATATTACTCTCTAAATTTATGCTTTCGGCAATCTTTTATTTCATGGTGAGAAACCAGACGGCTGTTTAGTTAGCTTTAAAACATATAAATGAATAAATTATGATTTGTTAGTTATAAATTAATTAATTTAATGAAGAGAGACCGTTGGGAGTTTGTATCCTGCAGTTGAGCTGAGTAGAGTACTAAGATATCGTAATTTTAGGATTAGATTGGTGAAGTAGACGTTCCTCACTCCAGTTGAAACATAATATACGAACTTTTCACATAGAATTAAGGGCACTAGCAATTAAACAACTTTGTTTATCGTGAGGAATCTAACGTGATGAAAGCAACATGCATTTTACTACCTATATATTTTAATACAACCATTATATTTCAACATCCCCTATTTTCTTAAACATATTTAACATATCATTTTATATTTATTTCTCTTTCAATCACGTCATTAATCTACCACATCACTTTATCTTATCTCTTTTACTTTCAAGGTGTATACACCAATATAGATGTATACCAAGCATTTTTTTTATTTCAATAATAGGGTTTTGTTGAATTATGACGTAAAGACGCGTGTTAATATTAAGGAATCTAATAGTGAAAAAATTTGTGTTAAAAAAAAAATCAACTTTTATGGCGGTATTTCCGTATTGAGTTTCTCAACATGTATAGTAAGAGCACATGTTAGTATTTACCTTCATATATTTCAAACTTAGGTGTTGTGCTTCAAGTTAACAATTGAGATAAGAATTCCGACATGTTCATCGATATTGTTCATTAATAATTACACAAATTTTTTTAGCAAACACTATGGTGGTGATACAGTTGAGAGTTATGTAGCTTAGACGCTTCATATTGAAGTGTTAAGTGTACAAATTGACACATGTGAATTTTGATTACATTCAATTATTGATTTCTTTTTCAAATTCTTATTTCACTGTTGCCAATGTGTCTGTATCGACCCGTGTCTTGTCTGAGATCTATGTCGGTTCAATGTGTGATGTCAATATCAGTATCAATGTCGTGTCTAGTGTACATGTTTGTGTCATGTTTCATATTAATACAATTGATGAATTTAACGATTTTTCCATCACATATCTAGATAATGATATTATATCTCATGTAAATGTTGATTCTGAATTCATGCAGAATAGGTCTAGAGCTCATAAGTGTCACATGAGGTTAAATAGAAAACGTAACTTTATTGCTCCGTGAATTTGTATTTTTTTAGGGAAATTAATAATATTATGTTTACTTAGAAAAAGATATTATTCTTGACAAAAAAAAAAATTCATTGTCTTAGAGTATGAGAAATCAAAGTTGAACATATTTCCATAAAAATGTATATTTTACGAATTTCTATACGCAAAATGAACACAGTCTGTATGTTAGTAGTATTTCATAATTTTCTTAATATGTCTAAAATGTAAAAAGGACATATAGTAAATTTTTTTTCTAGACCAGTATCATTGTTCGCCAAAATAACATGTTAGGGTTGTACCAAAAAAAATATAACATGATAGGATGTACAAGGAAAATGTGAAATATGTCAATCATCAATAACAAACACAATTTTACCTCATTTAACGACCAATGCTATATGCAGCATAATTGATGATTGATATATAAAAAAAGACAAAGTGAGAGATTCTGATGCTGTCATCTCCAAGGGTACTGTCTTATATAAAGACAGAAAACTCATATGGCTCAAATTTGATTGTGTTGTAATTCTTTTTCTTCATTACTATATTTGTAATTAATAATGTCCTCCTAACTCCTGAAAAGGAAAATTTGTTAACCAATTAATCAGTTATTTAAGTAATGGTATACTATCGAGCTCCTTAACCGTGTATATGAGTTGACCTTGGAAGAAAGATGCCTCATATATAGGGAAGCAGCTATAGGGTCCCTAAATTCACAAATAACATTTGATAAACATATTTGTTTAATCATAAATTCAGGATCCTCACCCCACAGCTTGTTATCTATATAAGCTTCTATCACTCTTATAGAACAAGTCACTACAATTTAAGTTTCCTACTTAATAAAAAAAATCTTCCAAAAAATATGGCATTTGCTACCATACTAGTGTTCCATTTCTTGCTTCTTGCTCCAGTTTTGATTTATTCTTCTCATCACGTTGAAAATCCTGAATCAGTGGTCCAAGAAGTGCAGAAGTATGTTATCCCCCACGTCCTTTTTTGGTTTAATATTTATTTTGTTTTATTTTTTGATGAAAAACATTAGGGTGATAATATTTCTTTTATTAAAGTTACATGTTGTGAGTTTAAAATTATATACTAACATTTTTTTAGACGATCTATGTACTAACATGTAGACAAGTTTTACATAGACATACAATCATATTTCACGATCTTATCATGTTATAAATAACTTTTATGAAAAAACTATTCGGACATACGAAATCAATAAAATATGTTTTTTTAGAGGAATAAAATATGGTTTATTATATATGTAAAATTTATTTGTATTTTTAATATATAACTATTAAACTTTTTTCATATTCTTCAAAGGAAAAAACTTAGGTATAATTTCTTAGGTGCTTTTCGTATGGTTCTTAACTAAATTCATCATCATTTCTTTAAATCCATAATTTTCTCAAAGTTTGTTATATTAAAAAATAAGTATTTTTAGTTAAGAACCATACGAAAAACACCTAGAGAATTATACTTAAGTTTTGTCCTTGCAGTTCCTATATGTATTTGGAGTATATGTATTTGGAGTATACTGATTCTTGAAAATAATATCATTAATAAATGACTGTGGTATCATATTTCAAACACTATTTTTTATATAAAAACAAAAAAATAATACTTGTTAGAGTAGTGCTAACAACACACTCCTTTATAATGATATCTTCATTCATTCCATGGTTTGTTTACTCACACTTCATGGGTAAACAAATATGTTAATAGTAGTGAGCACGACTTAAGCTTCTACACTCTACAGCAGCACTTAAAAAATGAAACATGAGTTAATTAATTTTGTTTGTTTCTATATATATAGGAGCATCATTGAGAATCAGAACAGAAGAAAACTGGGTTATTATGATGCTTGTGGTACAAACAATCCAATTGATGATTGTTGGAGATGTGACCCGAATTGGGAAAATAACCGCAAGCGTCTAGCAGAATGTGCTATTGGATTCGGTAGACGTGCAATTGGAGGTAAAGATGGCAAATATTACATGGTCATTGACTCAAGTGATGACCCTGTGAATCCTAAGCCAGGAACATTGAGACATGCTGTTATCCAAGAAGAGCCTTTATGGATCATTTTCAAACATGACATGGTGATCAAACTAAAGATGGATCTTCTCATGAATTCTTTCAAAACAATTGATGGTAGAGGTGCAAATGTACACATTGCTGAAGGACCATGTATTAGAATTCAAGAAAAGACCAACATCATAATTCATGGTATACACATTCATCATTGTGTACGAGGTGGTAGTGGCTATGTGAGTGACTCTCCTAACCATCGTGTTAGGAAAGAAAGATCGGATGGTGATGGGATTACAATCTATGGTGCGGCACATATTTGGGTGGATCATTGTTCCTTGTCAAATTGTTTTGATGGTTTGATTGATGTTGTTCATGGATCAACGGCTGTTACCATTTCTAATAATTATATGACACGTCATAACAAAGTTATGCTCTTTGGTCATAGTGATTCTTATGAAGAGGACAAAAATATGCAAGCTACTATTGCTTTTAATCATTTTGGAGAAGGGCTTGGAGGAAGAATGCCAAGGTAGGTTTGTTGGTTAATTTTTCTCTGCCACGATAATTAAGCCCTACTTGCCATTTGTTATATGTTTTTACTCTCTTTATTTTGAGAGATTAGTTCTAACAGTTTGAATATTTTTCTACACAATGTTGCAGATGCAGGTTCGGATACTTCCATGTGGTGAACAATGATTACACACATTGGCAACAATATGCAATCGGTGGAAGTTCGTCCCCGACTATTTTTAGTCAAGGCAATAGATTTCTAGCTCCAGATGATGATGACCACAAAGAGGTGAGAGATGCATAAAAAACTAAAAACAATATGAGTGTACTATATTGAGATACAAAATCGCTTTTCACAACTAAATTTGCATGTCTTAGCATTATTTCTTAAAACCAAATATTTAAAGTTTTATAAAAGACAAGGTAATAGAAGAGAAATATTTAATGTAATTTAGTGCAAAGCTATTAGTTTCTAGTAGTCTACCATGTCTTATTGATTTTATGCCGATTTGATTATGAGTTACTGATTTTATGTGTTTTTGGAATGAACCATTGGGTTATTTATCAGATCACGAAGCATTTTTACTCATCAAAGGGTGAGTGGGAGAACTGGAATTGGAGATCTGAAGGAGATCTAATGTTGAATGGTGCCTACTTCACACCGTCTGGAGCGGGAGCATCTTCGACATATGCCAAAGCCTCAAGCATGTCAGCACGACCACCTATGCTTGTGGCTTCAATGACCGCTGGTGCTGGAGTTCTTAGATGCAAAAGGGGTTACCAATGCTACGACTAGAGTACTAGTCGCCACTGCGCCAAGAAAATAATTTACTTGAAAAAATTTGGTTTGAATTTTTGGCACTCCAGAATTTGGTTTCCTAATGAGCATGAGGAATACCAATATCGATTAGGAAAGTAACATGCATTCCCATAAAGGGCAATGTAGGATAGAAGTGTGTGTTGTAAAGTACGTAATTACGAATATTAGAGAAAAAGTTTGTGTTATTGTCTAAAGTTTGTGTTATTATCTCGGTTGACAAAAATTAGCTTTGCTCAAACTACTACCTTTGTTGTTAGCAACAAACAAACAAAAACTACTGATGCATCAAAGTTTATACATAGTTCAATCTATTAGAAAATATCAACTCCTTAAATAGATCTCAAAAACAAATAAAAATCTCTAAAGTTACATGCAAAAAATACCATTGATTTAGTTATAACTTAAAGTTTAATCTAAATTATGTGCAAACGATACAATTGGTTTAAATTATGTGCAAAAGATACATTTGGTTTATTAGAAAAAAGTATGAAAAGTTTGGCTCTACATTCCAAGACCCTCCAATCGATGCCTCCATTTGCAGTCTTAAATAATTTGGCTAGTCGAGATAGGAGCGGTAGGATATTGACGGATGAAACAAATACCGAGTATAAACATGAGTAGTGTTAATAATGATTATTGCAACTTTACTTCACGTTTTGAATACACATGAACTCATACAAAATTTTACAAAGCCGTTCAATCAATTTTCACCATTTAGATATCTTACCATATTGTTTTCTAAAACACACATACATATATGTAATCTGTAGGATTTAATTAGACATGTATTATCAAAAACATACATATCAAATGTTATATCTGCAGCCTGCACCATTGCAAAATGTTATGGCTTATCCAGCACACAATCCTGCAATGTAACTCAATCTTGACAACAGTGGTTCAACTTCCCAGGACTTCACGAATTCATAATATTCAAATTAACTACAAAAATGCATCAAACAAAAGAACAATCAACCTTTATCAGGAAAAAGGAAAACAGCGCCCCAACTCCAATACAAAGACGTGCCAAAATCTTAACATAAATATACTTCCAAGTTAAAATACAAACTCTGACTAAAATCATACAAATCAAACAAAATTCCATCAGCAATCCTGCATCTTGACATGCAACATGAGTTCAAGAAAAGATATATTAGTACTCAGATGGGGAAATAACATCATCAATTTTTAATATCATCTTGACAACTTGAGTAGCAAGCAATATCTGTTGCTGCTTTCCGATCAAAGTCTCAAAGACGTTTTGCTCCCTCATGTCATTGGTGCCAACATCATTGCAATCAATGCCAAAGTGAGGATTTTTCTCCTGCAGGCAAGGTTAAAGTCAGTGTCATGATGTGCGGAAAATTATAGACACAGATAACTGTTCATATAGTACAACTTAAGTGCATGTGCATAGTAATAACCAGGCTAAAAGCAATCATGTCCAACCATTACCGTTATTTGCTGAGACTTCACAGAAGATAATGTTTCAATTGGTTGGAGACCACTATTTTCAGCAAGGGCCATAGGAATCGACTCCAAAGCATCCCCAAATGCTCTAATTGCATACTGCAGGGGAAAGAAAAACCATCGATCAACAAAAGCATTAAAGAATAACCAAATGACGGTAAATTATAATTAGTAATGAGAATACATTTGATCCATTATTTAAAAATAGCAAAGTCAATGGTCTTTATTTGGGAAATTCTGTTCTACTCTTTCATTTGTACTTGTCTAAATGATTGGCAGACTCCATTTGTGTCAATTTACATGCCTATTTTCAAACTATTTCTCATTAGGATACACCACTGCGTTTCTTGTTAAATTCTATATGTATGTCTATTTGAGATGAGTCGTGGAGAACAAAATTCTCGCATTCTTGTAATGTAATGTATACATTCTGATGTTGACATACCAAATGCTTAAAATTTATAATCCTTGTGATTGGTGTGGCTATTAAAATTCATATCAGAAACATAACTAGAATACTCGAGTGAAATTTTGGATTATCAGATATTGCATATTCCCATGACTCATGCAGATTCCCTCTTCATACCTTTCAGATGAATTTTTTATCACAAGACAAGATTCTTAAAATGTGAAATTTAGTTGCATTTGAATTTGCTGCAAGAGTAAAATCTTAAAAAAAAATTGGTTTCGGTCTGATATGTTGCAGTTTCTGGGTTTTTTATATCCTACTTATAAATTTTTATTCCTTTGTTTTGTATGGATTATATTGTATAAACTTCATACTCTGGACAAAATAAAAAACAAGATTTTCAGTGAACCTGATACAGTAACAGTTCATTTCACCCCTACATTTTAAGAATTTTTGTCTATGAATACTGGCAAAGTGAAGACTAAATATGGAGATAGATGGCAAACATCATGACAACAGACAGTGTCTCTTTCGCTATTATATTTATCCCCTTTTTCCAATTTGGAAATTAATAATTAGATTAATTGCATAATTTGAAGTTAAATATTTTAGCTTAGATTAATTTAATAAAAATAAGCATGGTATATCTATTTGCCAAATTAAGAAATTAACCACAAAGTCAAAGATCTATTGTTAACACTTAAAAATAACACACTTAACAATAACAGGAGTTTTAAGTTTAGGAACAAATTGATCTGAAAGTGAATGTTCAAGAGGACTACTTGTCAAAACGTAAAGTTTAGAACAACTTTAAGCACATCTCCCAAATAAATTAAACCGTGGGTTAATAATATAATATGCATACCTGTTCAACACCAGGGTATCTATCCGCAGCTGCCTCCACGGCAATAGAGCATGCAATCTCTGCTGAACCGCCACCATACACAATTGAATTATTGCGAATAAGATTTCTAGCCACACACAACGCATCATGAATACTGCGCTTTGTCTCCTCAATGATCATTTTGTTACCTGCCATTACCAGACAACAAGGCAGCTTTTTTAAATTTGTCAAGATTGCTCAGACATTCATCAGTCTTCAAATTTAATTCTATAAAGCTCCATAAAAGATTATAATATTCAAACTCTGAAGTAGTAAATACAATGTTGAACAGCAATACAACTAGAAACCACCTATCTCCTAATAGATGACACAAAATTCAGTACAAACCACTAAAACAAAATGTTAAGGAGTACACCTCACCTCCACGAATGAATATTGTCACAGCCCTTGAGTTAGCACAATGCTCAATGTACAGCATTCGGTCTTTAGTTGTTCCAAATGCTTTTTCCCTAACGATGCCAGCCTTGAATAGATCATAAATTAATGTTACTTATAGACAAATAAAAAAAACAGACAATAAGAATCATTGGCACACGTCCTAAATTACTTTTCCCACAGTTGCAGATAAATTCAAAAAAGAAGACACAAAAAAAGGAAAGGTCGAGGTAAGCCATAAAAAGAAGTAAGGCTGAGATGATACCTTTCCCAACTTTTCTGCAGTTAACTCCTGGAACCTAGGAACAATTCTTCCACCTTCATTTACAAAAAGATAATTACTTTGTTAATTAGCAATATAGAATAGATTACACTCATTACATGCATGATACAGAGTTATCGAAAGAATATTCGAACTTCCAGAACAAAAGAACCAAGTTGAAAGCATACCTGTTGCTATGGCAATCAACTCCAACTCAACACCACCAACCCATCTAACAGCTGGCAAGTTCCTGTGCATCAAGAGATGATTTGCTTCATCGTCAAAACCCCATTGGCAAATAACAAGGGTTGCACCTACATCCTGCAAATCGACATAAATAATCCTTTTCAATAAATTTCAAACGCATTCTAGCAGGCAAAAAAAAAAGTTTATAGGTATATCAATTGGAACATAACTTCCAATTCGCTCATATACCAGCTAAGAGCAAGTGACAGTGTCCTACTTAGATAGGTAAAAAAATCATAAATGAAGTCCAACCTTGCATTGTTGAACCATGTCATCAAAATATTTCTGTTCTTGTTTCCTCAATGTCTGAAACTTTTCCACTGTATCAATATCAACCTTATGCTTGGTTTTTGGCTTCGGGGGCTCAAATGGGCAAGTCAGAATAGCAATTTTAGCATCTTCAATTTGCTTTGGCATTTGAGGATGGCTCATATCCTTATCAACAATGATTCCATATACCAACTCAGTATCTTCCAGTTTCCCACCAACCTTTCCTTCTACTTTAATTAGATCCAAATTAACGTCTTTCCTCTCTAGATCCGCAACAGCAAGAACAGCTTTTACGGCAATCTCAGCCAAGCTACGTTTGCACCGATTCACACTGCAACATCAAAACAAAAAATTCACAAATTATAAACCTGGAATCATCATAACAAGGCACAAAATAGATTACATGTTGATTCACTAAACCCTTACATTTTCGACGACAAGGTAGTCATACAAGTCTGAATCAAAGGCTCCAAAATAGTTTCACCAAACTCAAACTTATTAGCAATCTTCTCTAGATTCTCAACGGCAATCCTCGACGCCATTTCATACCCTTCAGCAATCCTAATCGGATGAATACCACGTTCCAAAAGCCTCTCCGCTTGCTCAAGAAGAGATCCAGCCAACACAACAACCCCAGTAGTTCCATCACCGATCTCATAGTCCTGACTCCTCGACAACTCCACCATCAACTTCGCAATCTGGTTGTCTACATCCATCTGCTCCAATATCGTCGCTCCATCATTCGCTACACACAAAAAAAAATCACATATTATACACTTGCTCCGTGATTTATTATATATAATAGTTAGTTACGCTAACTCATCTAACTTAACAAGCTAGTTTAACTAATTATTGTAGCTAAGTATTACATCTAATAAATCAGATATTAGGGTTTCATCTTAGATTTTAGGGTTTAATTTAACAGAACGGAAATGAAAATGAAACGGAGAGAAATGGAGAAACATACAGATGATGACGTCACCGTCAGGGCTTTGAAGCATCTTATCCATACCCTTCGGACCGAGGGAGGTTCGAAGAATACGAGCGACGGCTTTACCGGCGGAGATGTTAGCTTTCTGAGCATCGAGACCACGAAGACGGTTCTTCGATTCTTGTTCTCTGAGGATAATGAACGGCCTTCCGTACTCGTCGAAAGCCAGCGCCATATTGGTTTACACGGTCACGATCCAAAACCCTATGGCGGTGTTTTGGTTCGAAACTGCGATCGGAAAAATGAGAGTGGTGTTGTAAGAGAAATGTAGAACCCTAAAGAATGTGAGAGTGTGAAGTTGCTATTATGCTACTAACTTGTTCCTTATGTTCCCACCTTTTTCTCTGATTTCTTTTTCAATTACAAGCCCGGTAATGTTTGGGCTGGGCTGGGCTGGTTTGTTTCTTATGGGTATCTGTTGAGTTCTAAATATTTCACTACTTTTAATTACAACACCCCCTTTCCCTCTTTTTGAATTTTATTGTTGTCCAAAATTTAACATTACTTACTCTGTTTCATAGTAACTCGCCTAGTTGACCAATTCACATAGGTTTAGAAAAATTGTGAAAATGAAAGAGGAAGAATAATATGCCCTCGTGAACTTAACTCAGTTGGTATAGACAATGCATAATATATGCAAGGTCCGGGGTTCAAACCCCGGCCACCAAAAAAAAACATATATATATATATCTCTTTGCCAAGGTATCTTTATATTATATTGATATATTTATGTTTATCAAAAGCATTAATTAAAAGATATTATTGAATAGAAAGTGATAAAAATAGTATTAATTAGAGTGTATAATTAAAATAACAAAAAAGTAATGAATGTTTCTTTAAAAAAAAAAGTAATTAATGTTGTGCTGAAGATTGAAGATTGAAAGAGGATAGTCATTTTAGAATAAATATTTTTACAAATAGGTAAGTTATTTTGGAACCAGTACTATTTAAGATTTTTTTACATGTGTTGTCTCATAATGCTCCTTGCACCATTGCAATTTTGAGCAATGTGTTTGATTTAACTTTTACACTTGCAACTTCTACAAAGCTCTTATTAGATGTCTCTAAGTTCTAAATGCCAAGATTGTATTCATTCTAAGTTTGAAAAGTTCCAAGTTATCGACTTGTTTCACATTTGTCTTAGATATTATTATTCCTATTTTCCATTGCCCCTTTCATCACTGGTTTGTAACTGGGGCAAATTTCATATGAACTATGTGGTCAAATCATTTGATAAACAAAGAAACCAGTTGTTACGTCTAGATCATCAATTTAGCCTTTGAACTATCAACCTCTCATCAATTTAGTCTTTAAACCATAAAAATTTACTAAATAGTCCTTGAATTATATCAATTCCATCGATTTAGTCCTTGGTGTTGAGATATTGGGGGCCAAATTAATGGATTTTTATATAATTTAAGGACTAAATTGAGAAATTTTGTATAGTTTAGAATCTATTTGGTATATTTTTAAAGTTTATGGACTAAATTGAAGATATATAGTGATAGTTTAGGGAGCAAATTGATGATTTATTCTGGTTATTACGATTGAATTTCATGCTTTAATGTTATATAAGCCGATAACTGAGAGTAAATATGGTTGATATGCTTAAAGATATAAATGTTGATGTGGTGTTTACTTAATATCTTCATTTAAGTTTAGTAACTTTCCATCATATTATATATCTGTTGATTAGCCATTGATTAATGGGAAAGCTTTTGTTGATCTAAATAAGTCTTGAGTAGTGGATTGTCAATGTAAATGTTTTTTTTATGATTCATTAGTTGTTAGATGAAATGGAATGATAATTTTGATTTTTTTATGATTCATTAGTTGTTAGATGAAATGGAATGATAATTTTGATTTAGATTCTTATACTATGTTGGCAATTCTTGCTTTAATAATATGTAACTCCTTCCACATGTCTTTCAAATATTGGTGGAAATTTGTTATATCAACTTATCCATGGAAGTGAAAATTAGTTACTTTTTTTTTTGTAGAGAAAAACCTGACTACACCTCCTTTTTTTTATAATTAAAATACAAACAATGATTTAAAAGTATTCCAAAGACTTATTAGTTTTGCATAAAAAAAAATTAAGTTATTTTTTGAAAACTTGGTAAAAAAAAAGTCATTTTTTGAAAAATAAATAAATTGAATCGATAGTTATCCATGAAAATTTGTTAGAGTTGTGATGACATTATCTGTAATTTTTTTAAGAAATTAATAAATTTCATAGTTATCCGTGAAAATTTGTTACAGATGACCATTATCCATGATTAATTTTAAAAAATTAAAACAATTAAATTAAATTTTGTAAAATGACCATTATGCACATAAAATCAAGGAGATCATGAATTTTAAAGAGAACGATTATGAAATTTTGCTATACTTCAACTTTCATATATTGTTAGTATATTTACATAATTCATTTAATTATTATTTTAGTAAATGATTAATACATACCATTTAAAGTACCTTTTTGTGCAAAATAATTCATATAGTAGTTTTTGTTATTATTATTTCATATTCTCATACATATTCAATTTGACTTTTTTTTTTCTGTAAGTTTTTTTTGTTTTAATTCAACTTTACTATTTGAAATGATAATAACTAGTGCTTATATAAGCATTGATTCGTTTTGATCAACAATTAAAACAAAACTTGCACTTGCACTTGACCAACTAAAAAGAAAAACACTCAGGTATTAGGCAATTGGTTCAGACACCGCATAAATTGAAAACAAAAGGATAAAAAATGGAAAAACAGTGATATTTTTCTTCTCTCTCGTGTTTCTTCGCTAGTTTGTGGAGATGCAAAAAGGTGTGGGTCCCAGTCCATTTTAATCTGTCGTCTCAATTTCTCTCATGCTCCAAACTGAAGAAACAAAGCATTTCTCTGCAACTTTTCTCGTCCATATCTCTCTCTCACCTTCTTCTCTTGTTCCAAACAAGCCGTAAATGTCCAAACATGAAGTGCCACAACCATGAAGGATCTGAAATAGATACTTTAATTTGAAGCATCTGATTTCCATACATCTAAACATGGATCATGAATTTGATAGGTTCTCTTCTAGATTACAATTGCACAACATTTTACTAGCAATGGTCCTAAGATTTTCATAGTGCTTTTAAGTTCTGCTACATATTACACAATATCTTCTGACATAAAGAATAGAAAGACTATTAGTTACTCCTCAACCTTAATATGGTATTCTTCAGGAATTTAGGTTTGGCATGCATAAATGAGAAACCAGTGTTGTTGACTATTGATGCCTAAATTTGAGAACTCTTATATTTCTTTGAAATTGAATGTGATATAACTCTTTACTCTTGTGAAGTGCTAATATAGAAACTTCAAAGTAGTTTCTCTAACATCCTCAAAACACACAAGAAAATGTTGAAATCATTCTAAATGTTTGAATATGGAAACAAGAAATCATGTAATTTATGTTGTTATTGGGTATTATTTAGTTGAGCATTAAATAAGGAAACAATAAAGTAGTCTCTTCACTACACGTATATGATAATGTATATTGTTAATCCCACATATATTGTTGCTTCTGCATTGCTTAGATTTTTCTTTGCCATTGTTACTGCAGTCAAAGAACAAACAATAAAGTTCTGCTACATATAATCAACTTATCCTCTTCATTCTCTTTAATCAGCTTATCCATGCCATTTGAGATCACGGCCTGTTGAATGCTAAGGTTCTTGAAATGTATTGCTAGTATTGGTTGCTAAGATTCTTTTATTGGTTAAATAAATTTTGATTATCTATACTATACACCATCAGGTCACTATTATAGCAAAACTTTGTATTTTAGGTTCATTCATTAAATGATGCATGTGGTTTATAATAAAGATCATATACATCATTAAATGAATGAATCTAAAATGTAAAGTTTTGCTTATAATAGTGAGCGGAGGGTGGTGTATATATATATATAAAGAGAATACATGATTAGGAGGTGATATTTTTCACTTTCAATTACACTCTTAAATAAACTTGCCCGTAACAATGTTATATTGTTGGTGTCATTCAAAAATATAAGTATAGTTTTCTTTTTTACAAAAAATATAACTATAGTTTGTTATGATATAAAGCGAAAAACATCTATATCTATACTTTCAATCAAAATAATTTTAATCAATATCAAAATTTCATTGTTTTTAAGAGGAAAAATAAATGGCTTAATAGCAGTTTTAGCCCCTTAACTTTTCCAAAGTTGCGATTTTGCCCCCCTAAAAAAAAACTACAAAATCGCCCTCTAAGTTTTGCACTTGTGGTAGTTTTGGCCCCCAAGGCCAATTTTGACTTGTTCTACGCTGATGTGGCACCGTAATTGAGGTGCCACGTGTTTTTTTTTTTTGCCTTGGGGGACAAAACTGCTACAGTTGCAAAACTTAGGGGATG
>Ga0315915_1003082_pt1 | contig 21223 bp, 4 predicted proteins | sample MpolbnodulesMG_FD_207738 | JGI IMG/M metagenome (GOLD analysis project Ga0315915, IMG submission 207738) | Medicago polymorpha root nodule microbial communities from Los Angeles, California, United States - branched nodules | ecosystem: Host-associated > Plants > Roots > Nodule | place: USA... | reverse complement strand
AATTGTAACTTTAATAACTTATGAGACCAAAATGTAACCAACAAATAACTTAAGGGACCAAATCATTAATTAAACCTTTTTTCTTTTTCTTCTTTGAGAAAGGTATAGTGAAATGCTAATATTAGTCTCAGTATTAATATTAGTCTCAGAATGAGTTTTAGTATTAGTCTCAAAAAAGTAGGCGTGCATTTAGACTTACTTATGCGGTTCTTAAAAAGAAGGTCAAATACTTTTCTGGATCCTTTAAGTTTCAAGTTTGTTTCAGATAAATTCTTTAAGTTTCTAAGGTTTCAGATAGGTCCTTTAAGTTTCGAGTTTGTTTCGGATCGGTCCTTTAAGTTTATAAGGTTTCAAATAGGTCCTTTAAATTTCGAGTTTGTTTCAGATAGGTCTTTTCTATCAACCTCCGTTAAGCCAAAGTTAAAGAACCGGTTACCGGACACTAGGGGAAAAATCAACTAACAACATTAATATTGAATATTATAGCCGGTTACAAGCAAAAATTTCTAACTTAGTATTTGATTTTCATCACTAGTGGACTAACCTCATTCGATGTTTTACTTTTGCCCTTAGCTAGATTGTGTATCGATTTGTATCTAACATTATTTTCTTTTGAGCTCTAGCCTAACACTCATTATACACATGTGAAATTCTGTTGATTTTTGCATGTATCATTTTGTCTTCTTAAATAAAATTGAATAATAGATAAAAAAAAAACATTTTCTTAGACCCTAGGCAAACACCTCGTTTTTCTTTTTTGAAGTAAGATTTATTTTATTACTCGTAGTAATATTTATTTTATTTTTTCGAAGGAAGTAATAATTATTTTATTAAATACTATATTAATTTAATAAATATGATTTTTCTAATTTTATCTATATGAGAGTGTAAGATGAGGAAACCCAATTTAGGCAATAACTATCGGGAATGGGGGAGGGGGGACCCAAATTGCAATCTCTATTGAGAATGGGCGCATGATTTCTGCAGAGATGAGGAAGGTATGACCCACCCTATGTCGTTTGTAGTGATCTCTTGGTTTTTTTTAAAATAGTTTAGTGGTTAAAAATACACATTTTATAAGGTGAATAAGTGAATGTTTGCGAACATCATCCTTACATATATTATGCAATATTCTTACCAATCGAGTTAAGCTCACGAGAACAATAATATATCGTTTTAAAGGAATATAGAAAGAGACTTTTGGCATAAATTATGTTGATATAAAAATCAAAAATATTATTGCTTGTATATGTATTATTAGTATTTTTTTTTTTACAAAATATATTATTATTGTTATATCTTCAAAAAAATGTAGCATTATTATTATTGTTATTAATTTTCGAATTTATGTTGATATCAAATCAAAAATATCATAGTTGTTATAACACAACATGTACATGGTGGCCTGAAACACGAAATTAATAATTAGAGGTCAACTATACAACAACCATGTGTTCAATTTCACACACATTTAGTACTATCAAAGCAACTTCCTTGGTATACTATAACTTCCACATACAAGTTTCACTGCATCTTCTTAGTCACTAAATTAATGGCCCCACACTCTTCACATATAACGTGGCCTTCAATTTTGGTCCCAATCACATCAAATTTCCTATATAAATGAACCCCCTAATCTCATTCTTAACCACCACCAAAATTTCTCATTTTTCCCTCTCACTCTTCTAGTGATCAACAATTTCTTCTATCTTTCAAAAAAAAAAAAAATCTTCTACTTAGGTAACTAGAACTAATTCTAATGGATAACCTACCAAAATGTCGAGCAAACTATACCATACTCACTCCTTTAACTTTCTTGATGAGAGCTTCTGCATCTTATGCAAACCGTACCTCAGTCATCCATGAAGGAACCCGCTTCACTTGGTCACAAACTTATGACCGGTGTCGCCGCCTCGCTTCCTCCCTCCGTGCTCTCAATATTGCAAAGAATGATGTTGTAAGTTCTTCACTAAATCGTGTTTTTCAAGTAGTACATAAACATCAACGTATATAAGTATTAAAATCTCAATAAAAATTCATGCATGCATATATATGTGATCCTTATTTTTTAAAATGTTTTTGCAACTACAATTATTGTATTTGATTGCAATTTTTTTGCAGTATCGAATATTGTGACTGCAATTTAAAACGTTACATGTTCATTTCCTAGATCAGCGACTGTAATCTAGGATATGACATCAAGTAAAATTGTATTACCAATATTTGATACTGCATTTTTTCCGCGTATCAAATATTGTAATAATACACTAACTCAAACGTGGCTACAATTCAAAATGTTTGATATCATTATGAATTTATGATTAAGATTCGCGCGATTTATAGAAAATTAATTGGTTTTTGTTTAATGAAACAGGTATCAGTTTTGGCACCAAACATTCCAGCAATGTATGAGATGCATTTTGCAGTACCTATGGCCGGTGCTGTACTAAACACCATCAACCACCGTCTCAACGCGGCCAACATAGCCACCATTCTTCGACACTCAGAGGCGAAAGTCTTCTTCGTAGACTACGAATTCGTATCAAAAGCAAAAGATGCCTTAAGATTACTCATGGAAGAAAAAGATCAAACAGAACAATACTCATCACTTCCACTGGTGATTGTAATTGATGACATAAACACTCCCACCGGAATCCGGCTAGGCGAGCTCGAATACGAGCAAATGGTTCATCATGGTAATCCAAATTACCTTCCTGAAGAAATTCAAGATGAATGGTCACCAATTACATTGAATTACACATCAGGTACAACTTCAGAACCAAAGGGTGTTGTTTATAGTCACAGAGGGGCTTATTTAAGTACTTTGAGTTTAATCCTTGGTTGGGAAATGGGTAGTGAACCAGTTTATCTATGGACATTACCTATGTTCCATTGTAATGGTTGGACATTCACTTGGGGTGTAGCTGCAAGAGGAGGTACTAACATTTGTATCAGAAACACTGCAGCATCTGATATATATAGAGCCATAAATCTCTATAATGTGACACACATGTGTTGCGCGCCTATCATTTTCAATATTATTTTAGGCGCGAAAGCAAGCGAAAAGAGAGTCATAAAATCTCCCGTGAATATACTAACCGGTGGAGCGCCACCCCCGGCGTCCCTACTCGAGAAAATCGAGCCACTTGGTTTTCATGTAACACATGCTTATGGACTAACTGAGGCAACAGGGCCAGCACTTGTTTGTGAGTGGCAAAAGAAATGGAATGTGTTACCGAAAAGAGAGCAATCGATGCTTAAAGCACGACAAGGGGTTAGTGTTTTGACACTTGCTGATGTTGATGTGAAGAATCTTGAAACAATGGAGAGTGTGGTAAGAGATGGGAAAACAATGGGGGAGATTATGTTGAAGGGAAGTGGAATCATGATGGGTTATTTTAAAGATAAAGAAGCGACGGCGAAAGCTTTCGGGGATGGTTGGTTTAGAACTGGTGATGTTGGTGTTATACATAAAGATGGTTATTTGGAAATTAAAGATAGGTCTAAAGATGTGATTATTTCAGGAGGTGAAAATATTAGTAGTGTTGAAGTTGAAAATGTTCTTTATAGTCATCCTAAGGTTTTAGAAGCTGCTGTTGTTGCAATGCCACATCCAAAATGGGGTGAAAGTCCTTGTGCTTTTGTGACACTTAACAAGAATGAAGAGGTAAAAAGTGATTTTTGCTGTGTTACTGAGGATGAGATAATTACCTATTGTAGGAAGAATTTACCACACTTTATGGTACCTAAGATGCTTGTTTTTATGGAGGATTTACCAAAGACTTTAACAGGTAAGATTCAGAAATTTGAACTAAGAGCCAAAGCTAAGTGTTTTGTGGTAAATGATGAGAAGAATAAGAAGAAGCCTAATAATAATCAAGTCAATCATAATAATGACCAGATTATGGCTCTATCTCGTCTTTGAAAGTTTTCTATATAAGTCTTTGTTTATTTGAATGAAAAAGAAAGAATAGTGTGTGCTATGTTGTGTACATATATTTAAATAGTTCACACTTCAACAATTTGAGGGCTTAGTTTAATTTATATGCATGTATTTATCTGCTTCAGCTTGTTATGTGGCAGAGTGTACCACAATATATAAAGAACTTTTTGTATTCCAACTTTCTAGTTAGTTGTTTCCACTTAGTAGGTTGAGCAGTCCTAGTTATATCCTCCATAATTTAATTTGAGTCATTTTCAATCTCTTTCTGCTTACTCCAGATTTTGTGTTTGCTTCATGATAATGGGCTTCTTCATGCACAAAACGCTATCTTTAGCCTAGCTATAAGCACTATACCAATATTATCATGGCCCTATTTAGATAAACAACTTATTTGCAGTTTAGAATACAAGTGTTTATCATGATAAATGATCATGTATAAGTTCACATAAGCTATTTCTATGAGTTATATTAGAAAACTTATGAAAATAAGATGAAAAGCTTTTGAAAATTATTATAAGTGTTCTCTCAAACAGTCTCACAAAATTTATGTCGGTAAAAAATCTTAAATAAGTCAATATAAATAGTATGTTGATTTGAGCGGAATCAAACTTGGATCTCTTAAACAAGATTAAGGGTTCAAATCTTTTATCTTGAATAAAAAATTGTATTTGAAAAGAGTTAATTCACTTGATATAGTTGGCCAAAAAATTTAACCAAAATTATCCATCGACAAATCCGACATATGTTTTGTGTCTTTCTTTTTTGTGGAAATCAAGTATCTTCCAATTGCAGCCTCAAAGACTATGATATGTTTGGATTAACTTATTTTGAGCTTATAAAAAATAGTTTATTCAAATAAATAAGCTTTTATGTTATTTCATAAGTTCTCATTAACGAAAATTGTATCTTCATAAGTTTTTTTTTCATAAACTTTCTTGGCAAACTTATGAATAATACAAAGCTTACTTATTTGCATAAATTGTTTTGTATAAACTCAAAAATAAGTCAATTTAAATGAACTCCAAATCTTCAAGATTGATAGGACAACAATGTTCTCTCTCAAGAGTTTAAACATTGTATAATTTCAAAGTTGAATTCGAACTCAATGTATCTTATTAATCTATAAGAGATTCGAATCATCTCATTTAAACCCTCTTACGTTGAAAATATATTTTACTTTTATGAGATGATGAAAAACAAAACAAAACTATATTTTCCCTAAAAAAACTATATTTAGAAACATTAACCAATTATTAAGAATATTTTTTATACATAGATGACCATACCATAATTTGTCCACATGCATCATATTATTCTTAAGTAGAGTCTACGAAATTTAAAATTAAAAATAACACAAAATATAATTTCCTTAAAAAAAAAACACAAAATATAATCTGCAGCTTAAACATATTTTGTTTATAATTAGAAAAGTCAATTCTCAGACTTTTATTAAACGACACCAAGTCACCAACTATACACTTGTTTTATTAGTGGACAATTTTATTCAAAGTCTTATTCAAAGTCTTTTTCTATGAGCACTCTATCATACCATTATTAGTCCTTGGTGGTCCTCATTCAAGAAAACAAAAACAATGTTCTTATTATCTTTGCACCATTTACTACTATTTTTACTTTATGGTTTTGTTTTAGCTGGAATTAATTTGGACTCATTTTTGACAAAATCAATAATTTATACTAATTTATTCAAAAAAATAATAATTTATACTAATTTGATCGATTATGGTTAATTTTTATTTCAACCTCGATTACTTTTCTTAATTGCAAATATAAGTAGTTAGTATTTGTTAGAAATATTCTCCTCATCAACTCCTTATATTTCCAACTTTCACAAACCACCAAACCTCTTTATGATTATTCCATTCTGGTGTAAGAAAAGAAGATCCTTTTGATGGAGTATCAATTATTTGGCTTTAATGAGAAAAGTTCTCTACAAGAAAATGAATTAATGAGATTATTGAACCTATAAGCATTCAAGTTGGTAATAATGTTAGGGAAGGAAAGTTGGAGCATTAAGAGTAGTGGCCCATAATAATTTTAGAGGCACCAAATATTGTATACTTCTAAGTAGAAAACTTGAGTAATAAGTAATAACACATGATGTATTTTTGAATTTTTACTTCTCATCAAAAGATTTGGGTCATTCTCTATCAATTATTTGAAATTATGTGACATTTGTATGATTTTTTGGTCAAAAGGTGACATTACCTAAAACACGAAAATTATTCCTTTCAAAAAAATATGAAAATTATTATAATCTTGATGGTGAATATCTATTTGAAGTATTAAAAGTTATTGAGATTTTCTATAGTTAAATTAAAATCAAGTTGTCCTGATGAGTTTAACTCAGTTGAATTTGTTTAAAGATATTTAATAGTTTCTTATACGTGCATACTTATATTAACAAGGGTTAAATATGTTTTTGGTCCCTATAAATATACCAACTTTTCATTTTAGTCCCTCTAAAATTTTCCTTCAACTTTTAGTCCCTATAAAATTTCCAATCACTACTTTTGGTCCCTAGTTTTGAGTTAATTTTAGTATTTTTTTTTAATGAAATTGTGCAGAAATGTGTGGAATATTGTAAAAATATTTCCCAAAAAAAATTAGAATTTTTTAACAAAATATAAATTAAATATGAATTTTTAACCGTAAAAAATATAAAAATTTATATTAAATTTATATTTTGTTAAAAAATTCTAAATTTTTTTGGGAGAGATTCTTATAATATTATGAATTTTTCTGCAAAATTTTATTAAAAAATATGAATTCTAGATATGAGTTTACTTTAAAAAAAGGACCAAAAGTGAAGATGGAAAATTTTTGGGAGACTAAAAGTTGAAGGAAAAGTTTAAAGGGACTAAAACGAAAAGTTGGTATATTTATAGGGACCGAAAATATATTTAACTCTATTAACAATGATAAATATTTTTTGTCTCTATATCAGGAAAAATATGTTGTCTTTACTTTTTGTGCTTTGTTCTCTCACACTCTATTTATCACTCTTACATATTCAATATCTTTCTTCTACTGCATTTTTACGCATTGATGATAATGAAAATGTTATACAATTTTGTTGTGCGTGCCTTCAATTCTCACCCTGTAAAGGTTGAAGTTCACAAAAACATGGACAAAAGGCTGAATTGCAGAATTTTTTTAATTTTCTTGCTAGCCATTTCCACGCGCAAGACGCACAATGTGGAGTAATACTTACTTGGACACAAGCCCAAATAAAAATAATTGGACACACGCTTAAAGCTTAATTTTTTTTTGAAAAGATGATATAATTAAATGATGATAAAATATGATTAAAATATTTTTGTTTAACTTTATTCATTTCATGTGAGTGTCCTCAAATAATTTTGACTTGAGATTTTTTATATGGAAGACTTGCTCTCCAATGTGTCTTTGGGAAACCATAAAATGCTGAATTGCTTGGGTGCAAATCGCCCGCGTCAGCACAACACCTCTATTTAAGGCTTTCTTCATTATTTTGTTGTATAGTTTTGTGAAACCAAATGAGATAACTTTTAAAAACAGAAATATATTTGGTAACCTAAGTTGTCGATCCACCGTATCTATACACAATTCTTCCGTATCATTTTCTATGTGCCTTGATTTGCGTATCACACTTGATTTTGAAGCATTAAATTTACGGTATACATACCAACTAACCACTATCTTAACAAGTGTCTTTAGAGCATTGTTTAGTAACTTTAAATTGTAAGTTTTTGTTAAAGTTTATGAAATCAATGCATTGAAAAATTGGAGTTTTTGATTTTTTTTAAGAACAATTTTTTTATTATGAATCCTTAAAAGTGTCCTTAAAACACTCGTTAACAAAACCCTATTTATTTAGATTCTAAAATATCATAGCTCTTATAGAAAATTTAGAGCACCACTATCTTGTATTTTAGTTTTGTTGGACAGCCGTATGTCAGAGGAAGGAAAGACACGTTCTCTTGATATTTCATCAATTATGTGTTGCCAACTTGAGACACAGTTGCAATTCATTTTTTTCTTTTTAATAAAACTGATCCACTTCATTTTGATCGATGTAAAATATAGTGAAACCCGTTTTATATTGATATAAAATATAAATTTAGAGTATATTGGGAGTTTAGTGAGTTCCGTTTTAGAGTTTTTGAAGCATGATATAGATATTCGAAAAATGTGGTTAAGTTGTTTAAATAATTGGAAGTATAAAATAATATAATTTGGTGGCATTGATGTAGGTGCTCTTAGACGTTAAGAGTTTGTTTTTTAAGAAGACAAATTAATTCACCGAAATTGACATCGAAGATAATCGAACTTGAAGCCTAGAGAAGAGTACCCATAGAGGTTAAGAGTTGATTGTCTTAGAGTGAGATTTTTGAATTGTGAAACATTGTAAACACCTTGAATGAGTGATAAAATTTGAGTCTCTTGTTTATAGGAAGAAAAATGAAACGAGTGTATGATTTTACTATGGACTTATATAATTCACAAGTTCACAATTTCACATATAAGTTATTTGGACATCATATCTTATCGTTTATATATTGTTCAACTAACACTTATGTTGAACATTTTTTTGGTAATAAAAGAGCGCCAACACTCAATAACAAAAAAGAACTTTAGGGTTACATGAATGTTTTTAGGCTTACGTGCCCTAGAAATGTCATCAAGAATGAGACTAGAGACACCACTCCGAGGTGTCTCCATAATATGAATGTTAAAAAATTTCATAGAGAAGTTAAGATTAGATAGTCAATCAACACTCATATTTCCTTCTTGTTAGGTATGGTTAAAATGAACCTTTCAATTCAACTTTAAGATCTCGTGAATACGACGCACCAAGATGAGCGGATAATCATTTATTTTACTTTTCTTTGTAATCATGTCAACCAGAGTTTTGAATCGCTTTCCACTTGAAGATAGTGAAAATCCAATCTCTAAACAAGTTGGATTCTCAAGTACGTTCTCCACGTTTCATCGCAAAACATATAACATTTTCCAATTGTACGAGAGTACCAAATGTCGTACATCAAATTCACGTTAATGCAATTTTTATAAGCTTAGTTATTATGGATTATTAGTTTGTTATTGAATGAAACCAATAAGAACACTATGTGGGCATACTAGTTCCTTTTATCCAGAGTGTTATTGGAGAACTTCCCTATCTCTTCGTCTGCAGCTTCACGACGACACATAACACCTAAATTAATTGTTTATTTTGGGTGATTTTCTTTTTGCATATTTGTGCGAAGTGAATCACTCTTGTTTTAGTAATATAATTTAGGCTTAATTGCATATTTGATCCCTTATATTTATTTTAGTTTTTAAGTTGATCCCTTATATTTTAAATGTTTTAAGTTGGTCCCTTACGTTTTAAAAGTTTCAAGTTGGTCTAAAACGTTACTCTTGTTGGAATAAGTTAGTCTCTTCAGTCACATAACGGTTAAAGATTCGGGTTGACAATATGGGTGATGGAACTTAACTTATTTAGAAAATCTGTTATAAAACATTATTTTAGTTTTTTGGTTTTATTAAAGTCAATATCATGTCGCGGAATGGACTAACTTATTTCAATATGAGTAACGTTTTAGACCAACTTGAAACTTTTAAAACGTAAAGGACCAACTTGAAACTTTCAAAACATAAGGGATCAAATTAAAAACTAAAATAAACATAAGGGATCAAAAATGCAATTAAACCTATAATTTATTTTGGTTTGTTCAAAAAGTTGTTTACTCTTCGTTGGCCTTTTGTTTTTCCTTTCCTTCAATTACCGAAATAATAAGATGGGATAAATATATTTTTAATCTTTACAAATTAAATTATAAATTTTTAAATTAAGGATTATTTTTTTAAACTACATTATTATGGAGAACTAAAACTACAATTAAAATTTTATAAACACTAAACTTGAAAACTCTAAATAGATCAATAACAGCATGTCATCATTTCTTGATGTTGCTTTCGGAACCTCAGAAAGTCGTCTCTAATATGCCTGTATTTAACTCCATGTTGGTGGCAGATACTACTCCTAACGCATTAAATCAACCAGAGACAAAGTAGATTATTAGGTAGGTAACGAAATTTGGATTGAAATTCAGGGGATTAAAATTATCTCATTTTAAAAGTTATATAATGATGATAAAAACAACTAAATTTATGAGATCGTTCGGTTTAAGTGTGAGTGCTTCTTGGTTCCTACATTGACTGAGCATTGGTTAAATATAGATAGATAGATACATACATGAGATAATGCTATATACTCAATGTCTTAAAAGTTTTTAGGGAGATTGTGTCTCACATATTTGTGGTCATTTCTGCTCTTTGATTTTTGGTGGAAGAAAATAAACGAGATTTTAGTGTTTAGATTAAGTATAAGATGTGAAAGACTCGTCTTTAAGATAAAGATTGTTGAGTTTAAGTTTGAGTGATCAATCTCACATCGATGACGATGAATTATCTAAATGTGAGATATAGAAGAGAGCTAACAAAATACCTAAAATTTTTAAAATTGTAGATGGTGATATAATGCCTACCTCTCTCTTGGTCCTAGGGCATGAACTTACTACTGCTTCCGATGCTCCCAAAAAAATGGTATCAAATTATTTTGGTTCAACTTCGGGAGGGAACGGGACGGAGCTCCTAGTATTGGATCATTGTGTCAAAAATGTTCCCTACAGTAGTCACAAGACATGTTTTTTTTTTTTTTAGGAAACAAGACATGTTTTGTTGGTAATAGTGATGGTGCAAGTATAGGATGTGGGGGACTCATACTTGAAGGAGAGGGTTTGGTTCAAGTGTGCGTTGTTAACCTCTCATCGACTTAAATTAGTTTCATATTGGATATATAAGAGATGTAGCTCATATATTTAACGTTTTAAGGTTTTTTGTGGAGATACGCTTCATTCTTTGGTGGTTCTGAAGTATAATATGTTGTTGTTTCTAGCGTATACAGAACTTTTCAACCGAGTTTATTTATTATTTTTTTTGAAGAAATTTCCAACCGAGTTTATATAAACTATTTAAATTCCATATTTCTATTGTCATATCAATAATTTGGTTATGTAATATTTTAATAATATTGCCAAGTGTTTAAAAAAAAATTCACATGAGCTAAAAAAAGTTATTATTCCTTTTTTTCTCACAATAAATCTTATAAATTATAAACCATCCAAGTTGAACTTGTTTGATTTTTTTTTTTTTTTGAGGAAAACTTGTTTGATTTTAAATTTAAGGTTTAAATATATTTTTGGTCCATATAAATATATCAACATTTCATTTTATTTCCTCTAAAATTTTCAATCATCACTTTTGTTTTCTATTTTAAGTCAACTCATGTGTAGCGTTTGTATTTTTTAATGAAATTGTGCATAAATGTGTAGAATGTTATAAAAATTCCTCAAAAAAAATAGAATTTTTTAACAAAACATGAATTAAATATGAATTTTTATTTAACTGCCAAAATATAAAAATTGATATTTAATTCATGTTTTTCTTTCAAAAAAATATATTTAATTCATCTTTTGTTGAAAATTCTAATTTTTTTGAGATATTCTTATAATATTATAAAGAGTAAATTACACTCTCCTCCCATAAGAGAAGCTTGAATTATACTCTGATCCCGTCTTATGTTAAAATATACATTTTCCTCTCCTATGAGATGCTTGAATTGCAACTCCTTCCCTTAATAATTAAGTATGCACTACACTTTAATCTATTTTAACATAAATAAATATTTTTATAATATATACTGATTTTGAATCACCATTTAAAAAGAAATCGTTTCTTAATAATTTAAAAGTCAATGATAATTAAATTTAAATATTTTGTTATTAATTTTATAATTTGGAGTATACAATTCACTTTTAAATAAACCATACTTATCGACTTTAGTAATATTTTACATATTTTAATTTTATTTTGGGTTGTTTCATATTTTATAATAGGGTTTAAAACTATATGTTAATGAAATTGTGAATAAAAAATAGCGAAAAATATGTATTTAAATTTTGATTATATTAAAATGGACACACAATATTTTTCTTTGAAGTGTGTTAGATTATAAGAACATAAGAGGGGAGGGAGATGTAATTCAAGCTTCTCTCAAGGGAGGGAAGTGAAATATTTTCTATTATGTTTTGAACAAGAGGGGAGAGAAAGTGTATATTTTAACATAAGAGAGGAGGAGGGGTGTAACTCAAACATCTTTGAAGGGAGGGGGTGTAATTTACTCTATTATAAACATTTCTATAAAATTGTATTCAAAAAATATGAATTCTAGATGTGAGTTTATGTAAAAGGAGGGACCAAAAGTGAAGATGAAAAACTTTTAGGGGATAAAAATCAAAGAAATTTTTAAAGGGACTACAACAACAAGTTGATATATTTATAGGGATCAAAAACATATTTAACCTTAAATTTAAATTATGAATTTTATCACAATTTCTTAAAATTTTGTGTAAAATATATTAACTAGTATTGAAGATATCGTGCAACACTTAAAGAATTTAATTAGTGTTTTCTGTCATAATTATTCTACACATACATTCAATGTGTTGTCATATTAATTGATGAATATAAAAATATATAAATTGTCATATTTATTAACCGATGTGACAACATATTTAGTTAAGGGTGAAAATAGGTTAGATCGGCCCGGGATTTATAAGGCTTACTAAAAATTATAGGCCCGAGTCTGGTCTATTATCCGTCACATGCTCATTTTTAAGGTTTGGTCTGGTCTTTTTAAAGGTCTGGTGAAGTATGAAAGTCTATTTTACGCTAAGGCTTAGCAACATCTATAACTCAACTACTAAATAAGCCAAACTTATGAAGGTCTAAAGTACATGTACAAGTCTTATACTAAAGAACAAAATCTTACGAAGGTCTAATCACAACAATATATTTGCAACAAATAACCAAATCACATGAAGACTTGAGTTTATGAAAAAACTTCAACAATATCAATAATGGAAGATATATTATATAGGGTTAAATATGTTTTTGGTCCCTATAAATATACTAACTTTTCATTTTAGTTCCTCTAAATTTTTCCTTCAACTTTTAGTCCATATAAAATTTTCATTCACTACTTTTGGTCCCTATTTTTAATTTAATTTTTTTATTTTTTAATGAAATTGTGTAGAAATGTGTAAAATATTCTAAAATAAGCCAAACTTATGAATATTCTAAAATATTCTAAACACAAATTAAATATGAATTTTTAACCGTAAAAAATATAAAAATTCATATTAAATTCCTGTTTTTTTTAAAAAAAATTAATTTTTATTGGGAGAAATTCTTATAATATTATGAATTTTTATGCAAAAATTTATTCAAAAATATTAATTCTACATATGAGTTTATTTTAAAGGAGAGACCAAAAGTGAAGATGGGAAAAAATTTAGGGACTAAAAGTTGAAGAATTTTTTTAAAGGGACTAAAACGAAAAATTGACATACTTATAGGGACCAAAAGCACATTTAACCCTATTATATACAAAAAAAACTTCATAGGCCGGCCTGACGGGTTTAATAAGGTTTTTTGTATGTCTTAACATGTTCTATTTAATTACATAGCCTTTATAAAAAGTTTGAGTCTCACCTTTTTATTAAACGAACTAGACCGAGTTACACTTTAAATAGGCTAAACTGTAGGCCCATGTCAGACGGTCTAACCTGTTCTCACTTCTAATATCAGTAAATACATATGTAAAATAATTGTACACTAATAGTTTATCATTTACTCAAATACACATTATACTTTAGTTTATCATAACTAAAATTTATTTTCATCACTTTTACATATCTTCTCTTTTACTCCCATTACAGTCTTTCTCCGTATTCTTTTCTTTTTATGCTCTCCTTTTTTCGTAGTAATAATAAATAGCACTCTTTCGTAGCCAAATATGCTTACAAGAATAGTAGGGGCCAAGGGGGATTTGCTTTTCGGATTCCCCTTATATGTTCTTGTATTCTTTTGTTGTTTTTCCCTTTCTTTCATATGTATCAACCAAATAATAGCACTCTGTGTCTTTTACATACTAAAAAATTCGAACTAATGAGACAAATTTTGAGATGAAAAATGTGAATCCGACTCTAATAACCTCTTTACTGAACTTTATGGGAAACCTAACAATGAACTTTTATTTTAAGATGATTTTTTTTCAAAAAGACTAAATATATTTTTCATCCTTTATCTTTTACTTAATGTTCTAGTCATTTTTATTTCTTTATTCGTTTCCCTCCTTTATTTTTTACCTGATATTCATTTTAGTCATTAATAAAAGGACGGACTGGTATTTGGAAAAAAATTGAGAAATTTGTATAATTTTACAAAAAGATAAAGGATTAAAATGAACATCAGATCAGATGAAAGATAGATAGCTAAAGCAAAAGAAAAAAGACTAAAATATATCTAAAAAAAATGAAGGACCAAAAATCTACTATATATATATATATATATGTGTGTGTGTGTGTGTGTATGTATGTATGTATTTTTTGAAAGAATCTGCCATATCGAGATTGTTAAGCTTAATAATTTTCTTGTTTTAGGTTCGAATTCAAGATCTATCATGTACGTGCGAATTTTCAAGTGGTGTTTGTTACTACGTCTACGGATAGACGGAAGAGGAAAAAAAATTGCTGCAAATTCAGCAAAACAATGATTTTTTTTTGTTCTTGAGAAAAGTAAAACAATGATGTTGTGTCTCGTATTTAGAATGCAAAAACCGCATACCCTTTTGCTATTTTGTGGGGTAAAGTCCAAAATGTTCATTTTCACGATCTAATAGATGACACATAAGAGACAACTTTCAGTGGGATCTTGGTCTCAATTGTGTGGGATCACGAATGCTATTTAATTAGTTAGGTGATGATCCTTCAACTTCTGAGATTGTACAGCTGCATGATATATAATGATGCTCTCTTATTTGGACTTCATGATACATTGTTTTCAAAAATTCATATTTTTATCTTTTGAAAATTGAGATGACTTGTGCCTTCACAATATGAGAGCATTATGCCATTGATTTGTCTATTGATATGGGATCCTTTCCACCACATTATTTTTCTACACAAGATATATTTACATCTTTCTTTTGCTAGAGGTTTTGGCCCCTCTAGAATTTAAAAAACTTCATTGTATATGTGTATTAGCAAATACAATTTTGTGGATCTAATTAACATCAAAACTAAGCAATATTTCAACATCAAGCAACACTCTCTCCGTCATATTTATAAGAGAAATCTCCGTCAACAAAAATGTATTTATCTTGTCTATATTTAAAATCAAATACATCAATTTTTATTGACCAAAGACCAAAGAGATTATTTTAAAAGTTTAGAAGAAAAGAAGTGATTTTCATTTGTTAACCGTTAAGTTCGTGATAAATTTTATTTCTACTTATGTCATCGCTATATTAATATTGGTCAAAAAATCATATCTATCTACTAACTTTGCAACCAATAACCTCCTCTGCCCACTGTAGAGTTATGATTTATGAGCTAGGAGATTATGTGTCTTTTTCCATCCTTTCCTTTATTTTGTTTTGACAGGAAATGGGTTCCCTTTATTTGTGTGCTGTATTTAATATATGGGGCCTCTTGAATTTAATGTGTAATTGATCTCCCTATGTTATGTTGGGTGTATTTAGATGTTTTATTCGGTGGCGATCTAGGATCCTGGATCAGGGGTGCAAAAAATTTTACTTCATTAATAATTTCTTTTGTACAAACTTCGTTAATAACTTTTATAATATACACACACTACTACATTTTGACATAATCATTTTTCCTTTCAATTTCATCATTCATTTAAATCACAAAATTTCAATTTTCTCAATTTTACCAAATCAAATTAAATAACTAGATTTTTATAAAATAATTGAATAAAACTTATCAATTTATTTTTTTTAAGGAAAAACTTATCAATTTTTTGTTATCAGAGAAAAAATAATATGCATTGTTAATGTAAACTAATTTTACGCTAACATAAAAAAAATAGTATACGATATTATATTTAAAAGATTGTTGTAAAGTAGGCTGCCAATTGCCACCGTTAGATAATGAATTTTAATTGTATGACGGTGTATATTTTACAAAATTGGTATTGCATGGCAATTAAACTATTATTATTGTTATTAATTTGAGAAATTAAAATTCTGCTATTTAACATTTGAAAGAGTAATCAAATAAAGTAGATTATGTAATTAGGTACTATATCTCTGCAATTAATTCAACCTAGTGTAGTGGCTGAGGCTTTGTAAGCTAAACACTTAGAAAAATCAAAATAAATTGTGCATCTTTCTTTAAGCTCTGTTTGGGAGTTTGGAGGGGAAGGGAGGGAGGTTTTGGAGGAATGGGAATAAAGGGAAAAAATAGATAAATCTTTTAAAATTTTTGAGAGAGTGTTTGTAAATAATGATAAATTAATACTTATAATTAATGTATTTTTAGCTTTAAAAGTTTTATAACTATATAGATTGGATTTAGAAAATTTAGCCAAAACCCTCCAAACTCCTCTAATAGGATTTTTTATAGTTCCTCAAATTATGAGGATTTTTATTATAAAAAAAAAAAAAACTAAACCCCCAAAATCCTTTCCTCCCAAAGCTCTACATTCTTTCTACTTCCTTCCTTTTTTTTAAAAGCCCTCCCCTCCCAAATAGAGCCGTAGTGATTCTTTTAGGCGTTATTATATACTGAAGTTCTTTTTTACCAATTACTTTCCTCAGACATCCCACCATTATATTTTCAACTCATCATATGTATCATCAATTACATATTCACTCAATAGCATCTTTCTATGAGTTTTGCTTAATGATCTCTCTTGTAAGAAATAAGTGGGGATATGTTTCTAGATTAAATACAGAACCATTCAAGTAAGGTGTTTTATTTTGTTTACATCCATGTTGATTATTTTTTGTAATTTCATAGTATGAGTTGAGAATATCTAAATTATGTTCCGGGCAAAATCTAATTTTATTACTTCAATTAATAATAACCAGCAGATATTTTAGACTATAGATTTATAGCAAGGACCCAAATATGCATCCAAGGGATATTTTTGAACCAACAAGTTCTGTGTGGCAAATTGCATTCATATACTGTTGGAGCTCCATATAACAGTGATAACCCAAGTTCTGTGTAGTACATACAAACCACTGAAAACAATACAAATTAAAAAGGGAACGCCGGTAAATACAGCTTAAACACTTATGAACAACATGTTGCAGCCCTAGCTCCTTCGGCAGGTCTATCAACAAGAACCATCCCTGCTGGGTTTTGAGCTGGCTGAGCCCTTGGTAATCTTTTAGCTGTTCGCACAAGCAATTGTAAGTTAGGCAATGTAATCAACGTTCGCAGTTTATGGAAGAAGAAACGTTATTTAAAAGCATTGTATGATCATAAAATGTAGATCAATTGGCAAGATTTCTAGAACATGAAATTTAACAGAAATTCGGAATATGTCCCATATGTGCGACATATTTATGTCCCACATATGTAGGCGATTGGTGAGCTAAGAGAGACCAAATGAGTTTTAAGGAGGTTCAAGATTCCAACCCTGAAAACTAACACTACTACCGACTTACTAACATTTTGCCTATGAAAAAACAGAAATTAGGATATAGAGAGTAATAACTGAATAAATAATATTTGATACGCCAATAACATGAATAAATAATATTTGATACGCCAATAACATAAAGTGGAAGCCTGCTAGGAACAGAAGGAAAATAATCCATAAATGTTGCAACAAAGTGTAATAAGGACAAAAGGGAGAATTTGTGGCAACATATAATATGGACCGAAGACAAGTTTCAGGAACAAGGCATTAGGCATGTCATGAGAAGGTTTGGATAACTATGCCATGGCCAATAACCAATTAGAGAAGACTTTATGAATTATGAGAAGGTTCAGATTCAGACAACTGAGCGCCATGGCTTATAACTAATTAGAGAAGATTTGATGAATTATGAATTTAACTTCAATCACTAATGATAGGATAGCAATGTCTTGGACAGTAAAGTGGAGACAGATATTTTCTCAATTCCCTCAAAAGAAAGCTTCCCCGCACCTCTGGCTAAAATAAGAACCACACTTTGCAGCCTAGAGTATATATAATAGGAATTGACTCACCTATTTCATAAAATACATCATTAACATTGGCTGCAGATTTGGCAGAGGTCTCCATGAAAAACAGACCATTTTCCTCGGCATATACACGAGCTTCCTGCAATATCAATGAATAGAAAGCAATAAACCAGTAGGTCCAGGAAAAGTGATTATTGATCAAAGTATATTGGTTCTATAAACTCTGAAATTACCAAACTTGCTGCAATGGTCAATTAAACATTATAGCATCTATTGTGTCAAAATTGAAGTTTTATGATGGTACAAAATCAGCATCACTGCACAATTCTTGTGTTAGAAAGATTCATATCCCTTCCAAACACTTCAAAAGCAATTGAATTATTGACCGATTAGTGAAATCTGACAATAGAGACATTGAGTGTTATGCCTGAGATTAACTTTTTTGCCAAATATTCATGTGTAAATATCAACCCCTGAAGCTCTGTTATTCATTGTTTAGGATAGTATGTGTATAACAAGTGCCATTGTTCTTTTCTCTATACTTTGTGCTAGGATAGCATGTGCATAACAAGTGCCATTGTTCTTTTTTCAATACTTTGTGCACATAACACTTACTAACATGGATGGTATAAAAAGCAATATTGGAGAATAATGACACTTACTTCGGCTGTCACTTTTCTTTTATCTTCCAAGTCAGATTTGTTGCCAGCAAGAGCCATGACCATGTTTGGATTGCCTGCAAGCAACAACTTGAAAATCAGAATTATTTGACAATCTAGTTAAGCAATTAGTACAGCTATCATAAACCAAGTATAACTAGAGAAAGGAAAAATCAAAAGCAGACAATGTTTGATGTGATACATATATCAGTGCAAACTCTAAAATCGAAGTCTTAAATTTTCAACACAAGTATTAGTACCTATTGTATGTTTGATCAAGAATGTATATCATTGATAGCAGAGTCCTTCTAGCAAGATGTATAGTAGAAAATAACTAGATATTTATTCAAATAATTTAATATCATATGTAACTCATTGCACTCAAAACTTAAATGTGTCTCTGGCTCTCTGTACATGGAATCTTGAATCTCTCTCTAACTGTTCACAATACTTTCATGTACATAATCTTTCTGATATCATCTCTCAGGTGCAATTCATTCATATATGTGCCATTCTGTTCTATTATAAAACATGACTTTAAAATTTCCTCAAATGATTAATAATTTATTCCAAAATTGATATCTAGTAAAACATAAAAGATAACATGAGGGATATTGACATTGGTGGGTGTGGAAAATGCTTTACTAGAAGGTAGCATCCAGAACTTTGCACATGGTTATATACAAAGCTTAAACTCCTTTTGCAATATATCAAATTCTATTCTTTGAGAAAAAGAAAAAAAAAACCCGAACCAATAAGTTAATACCTTGCTTTTGAAGCTCTTGGACCCACTTCTTAGCTCGTGAAAAGGAATCCTGTGAATAGAAGATGGAAGTAATCATATTAAACCCTATTGAGAAATTAGACGAATAAAATGCCAAAGGAAAAGTACCAGACCCAGCCCAACCACAAGACAAAAGAAAGAACCTTGTTAGCATATTTGATCTCTTCCACGTTTAGGAAAAAAATGATGTTTTAGACTTTTAGTTATAGAAATTCAAATTATGTTGTTGATGCATTATGCAATACTCAATTTTTCAAATTTTGTACAAATCATAGTTAGAATAAGTGGACCCTGTGCATACAATAGTGATGAGAATTTTTCTGGAATATAATGTTATTCCCTGATGAGGAGCCAATAATATGTTATCAAATAATAAGTATCATTCTGGATACCGCACAGCATACTTATTAAACTTCCAAGTCTGAGTTGTGTCTCAATATATTCCATTTTAAGTTATACTTTGCACATGTGTATATTTGCACCCAGTCAGAATCAGAACATTTTCAACATATCAATTTTGAAACAGGCAGCAATTTTTTCCTATGTCTGTTAACTAAACATCATGTTAAAATTTTATTGATAACACAGAAATAAGAAAAAATAACAGCACAAAATTACAAGTCAAAAACTGGCAAAGATTGCCCAACGAAGTAGGTATTCAAAAATATACAAAGGCAAAGATATCATACTGAGCTAGTGATGTCATAGACAATTATAGCAGCAGCTGCGCCTCTGTAATACATGGGAGCCAAGCTATGGTATCGCTCTTGTCCTGCTGTGTCCCAAATCTCAAATTTAACCGTTGCGTCATTTACTGCTAATGTCTGCGAGAAAAATGCTGCCCCTATTGTTGATTCCTGCACCACAAAAGACCATATAAACTCATGAACAGAATCCACATGTTTCCATACATTTAAAGCACATCACCAGCCACAAAATAACGGGGCTCAAGATCAGAACCCAGAAGCATCATTAACAGAATCAATGTACACTACCTCAGAAAAGAAAGAAGAAAAAGTATTTTTCCCCCACCACACTACAATTATTTAAAGCTCCAAAGTTCTAACTTATACTTACTAGCTACAAAGCAGATACCGACATGACACTGACACAGATACGTCGACACAGGTGATAATTAGAGAAAATGAATTACTTGAATGTAAATTTATGTGTAGGTGCTGTGTCAGTGTAAGACACCGGCGCGTGTCGGACACAGGAAACACCTAATCTAAGAGATGTCCGTGCTTCAGAACTTACTAGTAACAACTCACTACCTATGAAACACTGACACCACTAATAATTTAAGAAAATGGAAGCAATTGAATGTAACCACACACTGACACAGGTTGGACACTGAACACGTCTTCAATCAGTGGTGCCAGTGCTACACGGCTCACTACTACCTTCATAACCATCATGAAGTTATCTGTCGTAATTATTACCACAGTAGTGACACACGTAGAACACCAGACACCTCCTTAATCCAAAGTGCAAGTGCTACATAGCTAACTACAACCTCCATTGTGGGACATCAGACAAGACTAGAATCCGAAGTATCGGTAATAAATGGCTCACTACTGAGTAGTGAGTACTACCTCCATAACCATCTTGATTAGTTCATTATAGTGACACATGTTGGACACGAGACACGTTTTTAATCAGAAGTGTTACAGCGTCAGCTACATAGCTTACTACGACTTCAATAACTTTCAAGATTAGTTATTTATTG
>Ga0315915_1003081_pt1 | contig 21230 bp, 8 predicted proteins | sample MpolbnodulesMG_FD_207738 | JGI IMG/M metagenome (GOLD analysis project Ga0315915, IMG submission 207738) | Medicago polymorpha root nodule microbial communities from Los Angeles, California, United States - branched nodules | ecosystem: Host-associated > Plants > Roots > Nodule | place: USA... | reverse complement strand
AAGGCCGTGCTAACAAGGCGCACGTTCGTGCTCCCCAATCACGTAAAAACACGCACGACCGTGCCACAACAGCACATGGTCGTGCCACCTTATCAGGTGAAATTTTTCTGATTTTTCATTTTACGTTTTTGTGCGTAAAATTCATATTTTTGATCCGTTTTCAATTCCGTTAACGCATCCCAAACTTTAGACCATTCAAACTATACTTGAAAACATGGTTTCACAACTCAAAACAACTTCATTCAACTTAAAACGACTTTTCACTTAAAAACTCAATTTTCTCCCAAACGATTTCTCGCCAAACTAACTTGATCATAAACAGAAATTCTATCATTCTAAAAACTTCATTAATTCATTCAAATTCAAACTTCTCTATTTTCAACGCATTTTCACAATATTCATGAAATCACCACAACTTAACCATAACAACACATTTATCAACACCCAATGCATGAATTATCATTACCAACACAACCCAACAACGTTCATATCATATAATCATGAATTCACCAACAATTAACAACAACATCATTTTTCATCATTTTAAGCTAAAATTTCAAAGTTAACATTTCAACATAGTTAAACCATGACATTTAAGTACCCACAACAAAATTTCAACAAATTTTACATACTCAAATTTATCACATAACCATGAGCACAAAAATCAACATTCAAAATCATCAAAATCATAATTAATTCTAAAGTGATTATGACCAAAAAGTGAAAAAGAAGATTTCTGGCTTATTTAGTGAAATGAAACTATCCCCCTTTACCTCAAAGCTTCAAAATCTATAGTTATGGCTTCACTCTCCCCTCTAACTTCCAATCTCTAACTTTCCTTTTCTCCAAGTTTTTCCTATTCTAATCTTCTCTCTATCTCTCTACTTTCTCTCTCTAGCCACTCTAAAGTTATAAAAAATAGAATGAATGGAAAACCCTAGTTTTCTATTAAGAGTTATGAATATATACTCATCTTTAATGGGCTTAGTTACTGCAAATCATAACAGGCTCAAAACTCTCACTAATAAATTATAAAAAGTTACTACTCACTTAATTCACTAAAACATTGAATAATTATCTACTCGAAATAATTACCTCAACTCACTAGTAACTTAGTAAAAATAACTATTCTCACTAAGGTACTAAAAATAACTTTCCCAATAAAATTACTAATTTACTCTTACTCGCTAAATGATCAAAATACTCTTAATCTTAAAAATGACTAAAATACCCTTTTAGGCTAAAAATCCACTAATCGCAACACGAACATACACATAAGCAAATAATCACATATAAACACACATAATAAATAATTAAAATAATTCTACCTAAAAATGGGTTGTTACAAATCCAATGGGTTGTTACAAATCTCACTAGGCATTTCCACCCATTCCTCTCTCTATTTACCGCCACAATAGAGTTAATCCTCTTCTGACACTTCACACAAGCTTGAAAATAACATGTATTGGCATCATTCTTTTTGACCATTTTGCACGAGATTATTGAAACGCCATACTATCCTTGCACTTTAGAAGTAACCTAAAGAGCATGTAAATTTTCCTTTCACCCCCTGCTCATCCGACAAAACACTAGTCTCGCTCTTCAACTCCAAACTTTCTATTCGGGACACCGGATTTTTGCATTCGTATCCATATCCCCGTACACTACATTCCATCTGAAGTGGTGTATTCAATTCATTAAAAGTTAGTAAAAATTTATTCTTTTCAAAACAATATTTCAATACTTCTTTTCTTAATAAGTGCTCTTTAGACACTCATTAACAAAACTTTTTTATTTTTTTAATCGTAACACCCTTTATATTTGTTCCTACAATAATAAATACACTTGGTGGAATTCAGTGCAATTAATTATACTGATAGTTTTGAGTCATATAGGATATGATAATTGAAGAAATAATAAAAAAGCCCAACACGATTTATTGCATGTTGTTCAGATGTGAAACTGAGAACAGTAAATGTGACAGTGTCCAAAATGGCACCCTTACAACACAAGTAGTGCTATATATGGACTTTTTGCGGAAGTGTTGGTCCATTATTGAGAATGATCTTTGGGAACTGCTGATTTATAGACTATAGCAAGGAGAAAAACTGAGGTAGAGGTACTGGACAAACTAGGAATAGAATCCAAGGAAAAGATGTGATATTAAATAAACAAAGTTATTATATATACATGTTGGCATTGGTGGAATAATAATAATAGTGTAAAAGAAGCTGAAAGAGCTAGGGTTTCAAGGAGCATCTATTCCATACTCAAGACAAAATTCTGAGTTTATCAATTTCTATATATTTTCGTTTACCCTTTATTATTCAAGTTTAATTTTGATACTTTTTCAAAGCTTTACATCATCAACAAGTTAATCACACAACCAATCACACAACAAGTTTAATATAAGAATTATAATTAAATTTAAATATTTTTAATGATTTATTGATTACTATTAATTAACGGTGTAATAAAAGATTTACAACATATATATATATAGACACACTAATACTGTAAACAAATTATGTGTATATCGATATCTTATTGTATTATAAAGTTTCATTATAAAATATTGGACAATTTTCTACACGAGGGACGTTACATTATATAGACAGGGGTCGGTATCGAATCTTCGAACATTCACTTATTCATCTTAAGACATTAATTTCTACCCCCTAAACATTATTTGCACCTTACTTATATTGTACTAAAATATAATCAATCGTTTGTATAAGATTCTTTTATAATTAAATGTTAACCTACCTCAAGTTTGATACTTGAAGTTGAATCCCATTTGTTTGTCTAGAAAGTGCCAATGGCACATAGAAGGATGAGAGGCTTTAACATCTTGCTCTTGAGGTCTGTTTGTTCTGGTTGTTGCCTCGTAAAGGAACCTTTTTTTTGTTCACAGAGCAGCGCACGTGTGACCCAACACCCAATGCTCATCTCTGCCTCCATAATAAACCCTAATCAACTGAGATGAGACAGACAAACAGAGTGAAGCCCATAACCCCCATTCTTTCTCCTTGTATATTCCTTGAAATACATCAATTTCACTGTCCAACATCTGTTAATTACTTTCTAAGAGTTATCAATTTTTATTATAAAAATGATGATGATAATATAATCTATACATTTAACACTTAGTAATTAACTAATTCCTCTATCCCAAATTATAAGACGTTTTGAAGATTTCACACGTATTAAGAAATGTAATTAATTTTGTATAGTTAATATATATTATGAATTGTTTTTACAAAATTGTCTTTAATAAATGATATGTGAAATATAAATTTAAAAATTCAGAGAAGAGAGAGTAAGGATATAATAGAAAAAGTAAAATTAATGTTTAATTGATATTGAAAGCGACTTATTACTTGAGTAATTTTTTTTCAAAATGACTTATAGTTTGGACAAAGGGAGTTTAGGGACATCGAATATCGGTTAAAACCCACACTAATATTTACCTATCCAAAAAAATTAAACTAAAAGTCTAATACTTAACTTGAGTAGATAAACTCAAGTGGTGCATTTAGTTTCTCTTAAAGTTGGATCGATGAAATAACAAAGGTTAAAATCTGACTAGAATAACAATTGATCAAACTTTATTTACTTCTTAGTTGAATTTCATATTAATAAAGTGTTTAGAAAGGAGGGTTAATACACAAAAGAAAAAAACTAAGATATAAGAAAGAAAAAAAATTAAGAAAATATTTTTTTTGACAAGAAAATTAAGAAAATATATAAATTTAAACATAGGATAACATAATAATGATAGTGCTAAATTTGAGAACATGGTATGAAAAAGACATGAGTTTGGATGTAATGATGGGTGTTAGTAGTAGCAAAGAAAGTGAGAGTGTGTATAGTAATGATGGTTAAGTTGGTGTTTTCTAACTTACAAAGGGAGCTAATTATTGTGTCCAACACACTTTTCTTGAAATAGATAAAATTTCAAACATGTTCATTTAGTATAATTTTTGTTGGGTTATTTGTAGATCATGTATTTTAGAATCTGAATCTATCTAGGTTGGAAGTCCTAGAAATTAACCACCCCAAAAATGGGAAAAAGGCAAAAAAAAATTTAAAAGAAGAAAAAAATTGAAAAGATGAAAAAAAAATGTTCTCTTTTTCCTCTCTCTGCAAAGATTGACTGATAAATTATCAGACAAGATACTAAAATAGCAGCAAGAAAATAGAAAGAGATAGAGACTAAAAGAGAGAGAGCACATGCTACCTTCTGCTGCTTCATTTGGAAGCAACTAAGAACATTTTTAGCTGAACAAGAAAATTTATTCAACTGTTTTGGATGCAATATCATAAATAAGATTCAAACCCCACAAAAAATTCATGAATTTATACATCCTTCTTTCATTTCAACATCATCAAGTAGTCAACTCAATACCATGATCAAAGAAAAGTCTTCAATTTAAACTAAGTTATAAGAAGGAGAATGAACAAGTGATAGATAAAGAGAAAGTAAAATTAAAAAAAGGGTGAACAAAACAAAATAAGATGAAGAAAAAAAAAACAAAGATTAAACGAAAAGCATGATGAGAAGTGATTAAGTGAATAACATTTTTGGTTAAAAAGGAGGACGAGCACTTCCACCCCAATAACCCTCAGCTGGTAATTGGCATGAATTGAGAAGATTTTGAGGAACTCCATGGAAAAGTGATGAAGCATTAGGATCTGCTACAAGTTGTTGCTGTTGCTGGTTCTGCTGCTGTTGTTGACTTCCCATGGTTCCCGGTGACCCTAACCCTCCATTTCCTGGCACATTCACTGGTGTTTCTTCATCTTCTAAAGGTAACCTTTCATAAGCAGCATTTCCAAAGGAAGCTGCCATGATAACAACCGGACCGGAAGCCAACAACGGTCCCACCACGCTCCCACCGACGACCTGTCCTTGTCCACCAGCTAGATATATGGCTAATCCTGATGCCGCTGGTGGAGCAGGCGGCGGGAGGAAAGAACCAGATAATGATAATATCTCGAATCTTCCATGAAGTGTGACTACCGCACCAGGCGATGCTGGTTGACGGAGAGTCACGTTTGTGACGGTCCCACTTCCGCTAAGGATGCAGACACCACGCTGCCTCCTTCGCGCAAAGACCGTCACACTTTCCATGATGTCACATCCATTTGCAACTTCCATCACGTGGGATCGAAGTGCATTCGCGCTGTCCCTCGTGATGATGATAGGTGGCTTTGGTTTGTTTTTCGATCCTGCTGGTCTTCCTCTTGGTCTTCTTCCCATCTCACCACCACTTCCTCCACCAGCACTTCCGCTGCCGCCGTCGTCTTTTCCTTCTCCTCCAGGAGGAGTGTTGTTGCCGTCGTCGTTGTTGTTGTTTCGTTCTCGTTTTTGGCCTCGGCTTAAGCTACCATTGCCACTTTGTTGTTCCTCTTCGTTGGTTTGGTGGTTGGTGTGAAATTGATGATGAGGATGAAGATGAAGGTCTCTAGTGAGAAATGGAGGTGGAAGAGGACGACCTTGTGCTACTTGATCCATGATTTGGTTTTTTCTTCTCTAGATGATATAATCAAGATCAATATCTTCAAAAAGTCACAACCCTAGATTGTTTGAAAATTGAAAAGAAGGAAAGTAGAGCTAGAAAGGAGAGAGATAGGGAAGGATCTAGGTTGTGGTGGTGGAGATTTACTTTTGAGGGGTTTTGTAATTTTGTTTTCTAGTTTCTTTCTTGTTTGGTTTTTGAGTTGAAGCACTAGCTAGGTGTTGTTGATGGCATGTTCTTTACTCTCTACTACTTAGTACTTAACCTTCAACAAAAAATGGAAACTTTTTGAAAAAACCCACCGCAAATTTCAAGCACCATGTTGATTGGTATATGAAACTAGCTAGCAAAGCTACTTTATTTTTATGGAAGTAAAGTAAAGAGAAGGTAGTTCAAGGTTTGGAGGAAATAAGGTAATAAAGAGTTTTAAGAAAAGAAAAGTTTGGACAGAGGGAAGAAAAGGAAGAGAAAAACAACTTAGGAAGCTTTTGTTTGTGCGGTTTAATAATAATGAGATTGAGGATGCTGTTTTTTTTTTTTTTGGTTGGAAGAATTTGGGTTTTACTTTGTTTTTTGTTGGGTTAGGGTTAGGTCCAAGGAATCGGATCGATGATGGGTTTGATATTGGTAAGAAAGACAGCGTGCGCATGGGCGGTGTTGTGGGACCTAAAATGTGGGACCCATTTATTCAAGACTACCATGCTTGCAATTTCTCTCTCTTATAACTTGTGTGTTTGTGTTTGTGTATGTGTAAGTTTCTTCTTCTATATTGGAAAAGCTGCAAATAAGAACACATTAATATATGTCTATCACTAATAGGGTAAAAAACCTTACTCACTCTCTTAATTCTTAAACCTTGGTCTTTACTACTGCCTCTTTCTCTCAGCTATATGCACCTTCTTTTCAGACAACCACCTCTATCTCTATGTCTTTGGAACTCATTATTGCTTCCTCTGATGGTTCCTAGAATTGGTATGCTTCAAAGTTCAGCTATATCCCGTGCAAAAGATCACTTTCTTCCTACTTAAAAATGTTCAAACCTTCTTGACCAAAAAATAAAAATTAATGTTCAAACCTTCATGTGTTTTATGTTGATATCACTTTGTGATAATTTATGTACGCCTATTACTAAATTATTAGTACTATTTTATTTTTTTTACAATTTTAGTACTAAATTAACAGTTTTTGAAGGAGAACATATAACATGCTGATTTTTCATATTTTAAGATAAATTAATAGTATTAAAAAATATATATAGTTTTTTACAAAAGTAATAATAAATGTATATATAAATTTGAGAAGTGTCTAATATTTAAGGATAAACAAAAGTTCCAAAGTGATTTTATAATAGAGATGAGTGAGTATATTACGTATATCATATATCCATCAAATTCACTACAATGACTAATCTCTGACACAAAATTTGATGTGTAGTGAAGTCTTCCCGCTTAATCGCATTGGCCATTTCTTCAATTTATCCTTGCGGCAGAGGGTTTGGGTATTGTATTGGGTATGTCAGCATCCATTGGGTTGTTTGACAAGTTTTTAAGTGGGAGTTGAAATAGAGGTTTAACATTTGCAATATGCAAATGACACACTTTTAATAGGTCTTCTGTTGAGAATATGTGGTTAAGCGACATCAAGGTGATTTGTCTTAGCATCTCGATTAAAGTCAACTTTTGTAAGAGTAGATTGATAAGGGTGGGGATACATCTTTTTTGGAGTTGGATGCATCTTTCTTGATTTTTAAGGTTGGCTCGATACCATTCAACTACCTTGAGCAACCAGTTGGAGCAAATTTGAAGAGGAACAAGTCTGCCAGCCTTGGTGGTAGGATTGCGCTTCTAAATTCGGTCATCGTTGCAATTCCAATATTCTACCTTTCATCTTTGAAGATGGTAGTCAAAGTGTAGAAATTTGTCGTTTAACTTCAAATGTGATTCCTTTAGAGAGGACATGTAGGCCTAGATGCGCGTAAAGTGGGCCAAGACCTAATTTATATTTACTCTAGTCTCAAATATTTGAAAAAAGAAAACATATATTTGGTGGTTGTATGTTGTCTTCCATTCATGTGTAATTTATATATATAAATAAATTTAAGGCGTGTTTATTTTGCCTTCAAAATAAATGATTTTGATTTAAAAAAGCTAGATATCTTTTTTTAGAGATTTTTGAGAATTGGTAAAGCTAATTTTCATTTGTTTAATATCATAAAAAAACATTATTTTTTTTTATGATTTGAATCCTTTACACTTAATTTTTTTGTTTTAAAAATAAAAAATAGGAAAAGTTACTAAAAATAACTTCTCATTTTGAGATTAAAAATGATTTTTTTAAAACCTGAAACTTACACTATTCAAATAATAAAAGTGATTTAAAATAGAATTTTTTTCCAAAAAAATATCCAAAACAAATGGGCTCTTAATTAATTTTACTCTATTTTATAATTTCATGGCTAAAATGTTCCTCAAATAAGTGTTTGCTTAATATGAACTTTAAAAAAGAGTTGTAATTTTCAATAGCCGGCCCTAGTTTTTTAGTGAGAGAAACTTCAACTTCTCTCTAAACTTTCTTTGTCCTTCATTCATCGAAGAGGAGTGGTTTTAGATCATTTTTTGATCTAAAATCACACCTCTACATCTTTTTTTCTCCTTTTCTTTCGATCTAAATAAGTGGCTTTCACATATATCAAATTTTTTCCTTTTGTGTTTTTTGTGATTTCGTTGTCTAAGTGCGGCGTTGTGTTGTTCGTTGCCCTGTGCGGCGTTTGATTTTGTGTCTTGTCGCGGTGTTCGTTTAGTTCCTATTGAAAGCTCGACATCAGTCAATTACAAATTCAATCAATGATTTGGGCATCAACGTTGTAGATCCGGAAACATGAGTATTTCAGTGAGTTGGATTTTATCATATTATTTGTAGGCATTTTGTCATTGTATTCTATTAACATGGGTGATGTGAGTTTGTTCACAGATTCACACTTTACGTTTTTAGCGATGTTTGTATCTTATGTACTATATCAATTTGAATGATGTGAGTTTGTTTACAGATTCACCCTTTACGTTTTTAATGATGTTTGTATATGATGTACTCTATCAATTTGAATAAATGAATATCGTTTTGTTTTGGTAAAAAAAAAAATTGTAATGATGGACCCGATAAGTTTTTAAGCAAGGCCCTTTAGTTCAAACAATTTGAACTATTGGAGGAAACTCTACTAAATATGGTTAAACAAATTTTTTCAATGGAGTTAAGTGATCGAAAAAACTGATAGATATTTTCACATCAATTATATGTTTTAAAAAATATTAATTGCATTTAATAATCTTTTTTTAATGTAAAGTTTTTTTTAGTAAATTTAGTGAGTTATATACACACACATACTACTATGTGTCAAAAAAAGAAAAATATTCAAGAATAGATGATTTTTTTGGTGGGTAATGTGTAAGTAACTTTAACGCATTCTTTAAGCTTTGAGGCATGTTGTTTAAGTAACTTTAAGTTTTGAGGTAATACTTTTTTTTTTTTGTCAAATAACATTGTGACTAGAACTTCATTGTTTTATGTGACAGATAATTCCGCCATTTTAAGGTGTGTAAGTGAACAATTTGAGATTTAAATTTTGACTCTTGCATGTATAATACAACATCCTGTCAATTGAGGTAAAACCTTTTTTTATCGAGAGAAAACAAAACAAGGAGACACTAGGAGTTCAATACACTCGCATCATTTTCTAAAAAAAAAAAACACTCACATCAACTCTTCCCGATTAAATTCATGTCTATTCAAAAATACATCATCAAGATTTTGTCAAAAAAATAAACATTATCAAGACGTCTACTCAGTTTTATTTTTTAAGGAAGATGTCTACTCAGTTTTTATTATATTTACAGATTTTTATATATTAAGAAACTTGGGTCAAAATTAATAATATTAAGAAACTACTCCCAAGAGCGAAACTCAAAAGTTTGCAAAATCTATGGTGTTTGTCAACTAAATTGTACAAATTGATCATACTCGCATATTTTATACTGAAAAATTACACACTTTATATCTTTTTAATGGTCGGTTGGTAAATATAATATGCAAACACAATGCACCCAGAAAAATACTAACTTTTTTCCTCACATTTTCTTCCTTGGTCATTAACAATTGAAAAAGTTGATAATCATTGACTCTGAATTAATAAAGATGTATACCAAAAGTTTCCAATAATTTCAACAAGGCTTTGTTTGGGAGTTTGGACTTTGGAGGAGAGGGGAAGGAAAGGTTTTGGGAAGAGAAATATAGAGAAAAATTGAGAAATTTTTTACATTTTTTGAAAGAGTATTTTTTTTAGAGAGTGATAAATTAATGCTTATGATTAATATATTTTTAATTTTAAGAATATTATAACAACATATATTAAATTTGAAGAATTCATATAAACCATCTCAAACCCCCCAAAATCCTCATCCAATACAATTTTTGAGTTCCTCCAAATGAGAGGGTACTCAAAAATAATTACCCCTTACTTTGTTTTGGATGAACTCAATAATTTTTTAACTCAAAAATAGTTCCCCCAAAGCCCCTCCTTCCAATGTCATCTATTTCTTCCACTTACTCTTTACTTTGTTTCTAAGCCTTTCATTCTCTTCTACTCCAAACTCGCAAACAAAACCTATATGTGCCCTTAATGTTGTAATTATTTTGGTGAAACTTACTAATGATTTTTTAACGGAAAAACATACCTTTTTTTGGATTAAAGACCGAAAAACATATTATTATATTGTTATAATATGGTAAATTCTTTTTTTTTTAATAATATAATATAGTAAATTCTTAAGTATACCGAAGTTTGGTTGGATACGGGTATTTCATAGGTAAAATTCATTTAAATTTAGATTTTATTTTTAGATATATTAATACAAAAGTTTTACATGGCGTTGTATAATTGGATGATTGGTACACGTCCAACCAAATTTCAGAGATATTTGTTCGTAGCAAGTATGTATAACTGTTAATAATATCAATTTCTTTTATTATATCTAAAGATTTATATAGGACTAACGCACAAAAAACATTACAACATATGTCCAAGTCCTGACTCAATTTTGCAAAAATATGAAAATTGTTAGGTTGGATGTCGTGATCAGAGTCCAATCTCGGTCCTCGACTTATGTGTGAATTTCAATAATTATTTGTTATTTTGAATATCTACCTAAAAAAAAACATTACAAAATTGGTTATGATAGATGTCTTTCATCAAAACCAACCTGTATTTTTTTTTCTCTAAAAAAAACACCTACCAATGTATATTTTCTATTGCCTCTGTCACCATATGGATTGTCCTTCAACTAGGCAAATTTCTAAACTTATTGATTATAAAAAGTAGTAAAGGATTGTGGTTTGCAAATTGAAATTGTTTTCACAATAAGAGTATTAGTTTTTATCGCTGAAAATAAAAGGATTTGGAATTTAGATGTTCGATGATGATTAGGATTCTTCGGATCTCTTCAATCTTCTTTGTTGGATTAATGCAGAATTCATACTAATTAAGACATAAGGATTATATAAACACTGTTTAGTTCATGGGAAGAAGATTATTGTCCCTCTAGATGTCAGATTACTCCTTAACTGTCATAAACTAAATTATGAAAGTCGTGGTTAGACTCCAGCATTTCAAGTGCCTCCTAAATTGTCATCTAAAGCACTTACACTCAACGCAGGTGTCTAACTCTCAAACCATGAGGATCCCTAATAAATTAACGACTCATGAGAAAAAGTCACATGTAACGATTCACTTAAAGCACAAGACTTAGTCTATGAACTCTATCCTAGTTTTTAAAAAGAATTAAACATGAAACATATGAAAAGAAAGGATAACTCAAATCATAATGAATAAAGAAATTAAATTAATTTAATCCAATAAATAAATAGATCTTTGCCTTAAAACCCTAATCTTATAGGTTTAGTTACTCATGATAACTGAAAACATAACAAGATAAAAGATAAACATACTATAGAGTAGGCGAGAGACATGGGATTCTGCAAACGTGGCATGCTCATGGGTGCTTTAGACATCTTCTAGTGGTGAATTTTGCAGTTTTTCATCCTTCTTTAAGTGTTATTCTTCCTAGAAATGTCTTGAGACTTGGGATGAATTTTCCCCAACTTGTATTGCCTTAAAAAAAATAAATCAAGTAACGTTGATCTTTATTCTTGAACTTCCATAATTCTCCATGTGGTGTCTTGTTTTTACGAATTACAAAATTTATCAATAAAAAGACTCAAAACACCTATGGAGTTGCGTGATTACAGAATAAACTTAATTACAACGACTCAAATTAAAACAATACAAAAGACCACTCAAACTATGAGAAACTACTCTAAAATACCTCTAAATGTCTTCAAATTCTTATTAAAATAACTGAAAACATAGTCTAAAAAATCATATGATGCTCAATCGTCACAACCCCGAAATTAAATTGTTGTTTTCCCTCGAGTAACAACATAGCAAGAAGTTAGAATTTTCATTAATTTTTGAGATAACAAACCTTTTCAGAGAGGGTACTAATATCATTTTTTATTACACTTCTACCTTTTACTAAGTTACCACTTTCGCTTAAGCAAGACAAACTTAGAGAAGATAATCGTACTCTCAGCCATATTCAATTCCAATATGAATCTTCCTAAAGCCAGTAGGACTAGTCAATGCATTTTCTCACTCTAGTTGACATGTTAATGCATCTTGTTATGAACTTGAAGCAATTCTAAACAATAATTCAAAGTTAAATATTTATCTCACACACACTTTGGAGGTCTTTAAAAGGTTCTAACGTGGTTGAGATTATAGGTGGGATATATATATATATATATTTGGAAAAGTTGGCTAACAACATATTTTTGGAGTTAGATTCCCTACAAATTCGCTAAACATTTTTGGGTTTAAGAACCTATGACTTGATTCATTACAAAAAAAACAAACAAACATGGAGGCTTAAAGTGGTCTAGCATAGGACAATAATAATAATAATAATAATAATAATAATAATAATAATAATAATAATAATAATAATAATAATAATAATAATAATAATAATAATAATAATAATAATAATAATAATAATAATAATAAATCAGGGTGACTTGCAAAAGATTCAAAGTATCAAACAAATGTCTCGTGTGTATGATGATACAACCAATAGTTTATAGAGAACAACTGCAAGCTACAAGAAAATAACATTCAAGCATGGATACACACGTATATAAAAGGAAAGGTTATGGAATTCATGCAAAATCAAATAGCATAGTCACGAGTACAAACCGCAAAAGAAGGAATTATGTGATAAGCGGGCTTAATAAAAGAAATTACTAAAAGTAAAAATTGACTAAAAAATTTAAAACTAATTGGTCGCCTCCCATTAAACATGTGTTTAACGTCTCGAGCTTGACAAACCACCACCTAAGTCCAGGTGGATATTTCAACTTGTAGTCTGAAATGAGCTTTAAGTGTTGTCATAGATGTTTGCATCTCCTTCATTTTTCCTACAACTTTGTGTGGCTCCACATTCTTTTTGAGATAATTGTATGGTAGATTTGCATAACCGAGAACAACTTAAGGCTTTTCACTTCCTGGTAGGAGCTGACATTTGGTTTTCTTGAAAATAAAGTTCTTTTGAAGTGCTTCGGAAAACGTAGTACTGTCCTTGTCTACTTTCTTTGGACCTTCATTGTTTCCATGATCAACTTCTCCTTCGATACATGTGCATTCAAGATCTTCCTTCTTTTTTAGGAGATTATTTTGTTGAATAAACCTGCAACTTTCCTTGAGCATCGCAACTTCATCTCCTTATTGTTTGCATTTCTCTTTGAGAAATTCCTTTATGAATTTTGTGTGAACAAAACTTTGAGTTCCTTTAGCCACGAGGTACTCAAGTTCTTTTACCCGTCGCTTATCTTTTTCCTTCATTTGTTTAGGAAGGTATGGACATTTGGTAGAGTGTGAAGCATTTTTAGGTTTTTTCTTTTGAGAATTTGGCCTTTTGATTTTCCTAAGGTGTTCCTTTTTTTTATATCACATTCTTAATTCCACCCTATTGGTACATTTTACTTTTCTCTCCTACGATCATTTCCAAAGGTGGATAAGGCAGCCTAATTATTTATCCTCTTTTTTCAACTTCGCACTCAGTTTTGATTTCTTCCTCAAACAATTCTCTTTCAACTACTTTAGGCACCTTTTTATCTATGCTCTTAGAACTCACTAGTGTGGATACTGCTTTACTTTTCAGCTCTGTAGCATCTATGATGACCTTTTGAGGGTCCACTCTCTCTTCTTCATCCTTGTACTCATTTACTTCGCAGTTTCTTTGCACTGTTACAGTGTAAGTTGCTTCCTAAATACATATCATTCCTTCCAAATGAGCTGCAGATACCTTTAACTATTGCGCAAGAATTTCTTTCTTCGTTTTCATATTGGTCTTCCCATTGAGCATCTTAGTACTCGGTGTCTCCCAAAACATTGAGTATTTAAGGGTGGAAAGACTAAGTACAAGTATAGATTGTCCAAATTATAGTATGAAATGATATCGATCCTACAAGGATTGTGGAGCTATAGCTTCCTATAGATTTCTAGTAAATAACTTATTTGCAAGAAAATAAAATAAATAAAAAGAGTCGCAACAATAAAGTAAAGATAATAAGTTGGGAAAACAGTTAACAAAAACTTAGAAGTTCTCAAAGTTAAAAGTGTAGTTTAAACAAAGAATCAATTATAACAGATCTTCACTACGATCTACATAGATATATCTTCCTATGGCTTCCTGAAAAGCTTGTGTCCATTGGGGTCTTTCGACATAACCAACATGTTAAGCATGTGAAGACACACCTTCATCGAGGTCTAATCACAGTACTTAACATGCAACATTACTAGGTTGGTCATCAATAGCTCTCTAAGAATGGAAGAGGCTGAGGCGTGGCCTACGATAAGAGTCTTAATTAGATCTCAACGTTTCTCACAGCTCCTCCAAGACCTAGTTGCATTCAAGCGGTCTATCATGTTCCCGTCGCCTTGACCATTACTTAGGAACATAACTCATATCAAACAAAATATTTCCATTCCCATCTCAATTAAGCATCAGCGAACTTGGAAAAAGAATTAAAAGTGATTAAGTTTTTCTTCTAAAGATTTGGCATTAAAATATTTTGTTTGAAATAAGCACAAAGTTATAACTTTTTAAATCTTAAGCAAATATATCATAAGCTCATCATGTCTAAACAACAAGAAGGGGTATAGGTCATGATGAACTTAACCACAAAGATGAAAATATGAAAAGCTCAATTAATGGATAAAATTGACTTAATTACAGATTGCAATCCAACAAGGAAAAAGGTGAGCTTGAAGCATTACCTAAGTAATGCTAACTCTAAATCACTAAGAACTATCACTCATGCTCATCTATTGAGAATATGAGATGGAGTGAGAACTCTAGTGGCTGCTAAACCGAGCTGGAACTTGGCCGCTCAATTCATAAGAGTGAAATTCAGGACCTTTGGCACTAAAATGTGGTTGTCCTTTTATCGTACAAGGCCAACCACTACAAGTTGTACCCTTTGGTCATTTCCCCTATAAGATGTCCTTGTTATACCCTTTCAGCGTTTGATATATTCTTTATTCCTTGTATCATCAATCATTGGTGCTAGCCCATAGAACTTACTCATTAAGAAATGATAAAAAGGACCCTATGAGTTTGTACTAACTGGGAATCTGGTGTTCTGCATCTTCCTATATCTTCAGCGATGCATCTTCAACTCCACATTGTAGCTTCCGAGATCTCCGATGCAATTCTTCACCATGTTCCATCAAACATCCAAAACAAGCATTGCTAGTTCAAAATGATTAAATAACACTACAAACTACTTAAAACCATAAAATCCTAAATAGTCACTGATTAGATGCTTTAGGCTATGCATTTACTCAATTTCTCAATCATTGTGGGGGATAAGTACAACACGCTAACCTACAAGTTTGCTGATTATCGGTACTTAAGCCATTCTTGGGGATATGAGTTCCTTTGTTGTCTGGCATATGACCCCATGTACTTCACTTGTTTGTCTGATAACCCTAAACATGTTGGGAGGCTTGTACAACTTGTTTGAGCTTACTTGTAGAAGTTAAAAACTCAGCCATTTGATGAAAGTTGAGCCAACTTCATTTCTTCTAACTTCTTCGATATTGTTTCAATATGAATGCCTAGAAGTTTGTTGCTCTCTAGCATGGCATCATGTATATGTAAGTCGATCAGACCTCTCTTCCTATGGATATCACTTTCATCACCTTGGGAGCGATGGTCGCTTAAGGAAATTTTTTTAATTAGCTCACACACCTATCTTACTGACTTGATATTCATGGTACCACTGGTAGATGCATCTAAAAACATGCGAGTTTGAGGCTTTAGACATGTGGTGAAAGCTTGCATATTCTCCATCTTGTGGAACTTGTAGCCTGGACACCGTTTGAGTAGCATCATGAATATCTTCCAAGCATAATAAAGTGTCTCCCCATCTTGCTGCTTAAAGTTAGCAATCTTGTGTTTCCACTCCAAGTACTTTGTTGTTGGAAAGAAATAATCAAGGAATTGTCTCATTAATTGGTCACAAGTAGCTATGGTGCCACTTAGAAGTATGTTTAGTCAACCTTTTGCATACCCACCTAGTGAGTAGACGAACAATCGGAGTCGTTTGTCTGATTCTGATACACCTTGTTGATTGATAGTGTCATAAGTTTCCGAAAAATGTGTGTGATGCGCACATCAGTCTTCTGAGTTATTCTCAAAGAATTGATTGTGCTTTAAAGATTTGAGGATGTGATTTTTAATGTTGAATGTTATTGGGTTCATTAGTTGGAATCTAAAGGGCACCTCGTCCAAGTTGTCGAGCCTTCCATAATCTCCTAAGGTCTCAAATTTCTCATTCATTGTGGGTCTGGTTACTTATCCCCATTAAATGTACTTATCCCCTACATTTTTGGGTGTTTTGGTGTAGGGTCTAGGTTTAAGTAGGGCCTGACTTTGATTTTGCATTTCGAATGTGCTACCTCTGAAAATCTCTTAACAGTATAATCTTCTTATGTGAGATTGTGACCGTTAAACAATTGGTAGATGTAATTAAGCTCTCCTTTTGAAAATGATTTATGGATAAGACTTCAACTAACTCTTATACCTCATACAAATAGGTGATGAAAAATGTCTTGTGCTTGGACATATAGTTGATTGTAATGTTGCTTGTCTTTGTTTTATCTATGATTCTTTTATTGGGTGGTGTGTTGTGAAGCATTTCCATTTTTGATTTGTCTTTGTTTTGTTTGATTTAGGCTTTGTTTAGTAAAAATAACATATAGGTGATAAACTAGTTGATGACTTATAGCCGATAGATTACAGTTGATGTTTGATGACTGATAGCTGGTAAACTAATTGAAATGTTTGGTTATACCAGCGGTTCAAATAACATAAATGTGAATTCTTAGATATAATAAAAATTTATCAATTAATATTCAAAATAACTTTCTGACAAAATATTCATGATACTTAGAATTTAGTATATTAAATTTATTAATTTAATATATATTTCATGTATTGTCATTAAATTAATTTTTGATGATAATAATAATAATAATAATAAGTTATAAGGGTAACATCAAAAAAATATAAACAGGGCAAAATATTATTATTTTAAATTCCTGACAAATTTTTTTAAACTTTTAGATAAAATAATAAGAGTCTCCGTTTGACGGTGTCTCTTGTTGGCCTCTTTGTCTTTCTTTTTACTAGCTTTATGTTTGTTTCCTTTTTTTTCATAATGTCTTTTAACATGGTAATGGTTCGAGTACATCTTCTACTTTTGGCATTAAAAATAAAAATTTATAAATAAAACGAAGATTGTTTAAATCGTATACATTTTTTATTGTTTTATTTTAAAAAAGGTTTTAATTATTTTGTTTTATTAAAACAAATCGTAGTTCTTGTCATTTAACTAATTTGGTAAAGGCATTGTATAATATATGTAGGGGTTGAGGTTCAAACCTAAAACAACTCACAAATTCATCTTAAAAGATGAATTTTTTTGCCACTAAGCTATTTGTTAAAAAAAAAAAAAAAAAACTCTTGGTAAAATATTTCAATTTATTGGCTTAAGTAAACTAAGAAACCGGCAATTAAAAAAAAATGGCAGAACTGTAATGACAAAGAAAAGGTCAATAATTTTATCTAATTCCCTCCTTTCTTCACCAAACTAAAGAAATAAAAAAGTGAATCCATGTTGAAGAACCAGCCTGTATTTTAAGGGGAAAAAACTATGAATAATTGATTGATTTAAGCTTTAGTATTTGTTTATCGGTTACTACATTACTCCTTCATCTGAAAGAAAATCTACAAACATTCTAAAAGGTTGGATCCTTGTTGGAGAACAAGCCTATATTTTAAAACTGTCTCGGTTGGTTCTTCATTTTAATACTAATCATTTTAACCAGCTTAATAAATCACTAAAAAGACATTGTACGTAATTGATCTTCAAATGATATTTGGTCAAGATCTAATCGGTCCAGTCTTTTTAAAACTTCTTTTTTGGGACATTTTTTAAGTTTAGTTAGATTTTGTAGGTGATGACTGCATTGGACTAATAGACGAAAAGTATATAATATATATTAATAATTATATTGTTTGAAAAGAAAAAATAATAGATTATACATTATTACCTTTTTTTTTTATATGATATATTATTACTTATCTCACATCTCTCTTTTTGACACCTTTTATATTTATATTAGTGATAGCTAAAGGATCTATATGTAAAATTATATCTTTCTTTAACTGTAATTATTAAATAATAGAAGAATTAAAAAATAAATTATCATTACACACAAAAAGATTTGTTTAAATGTAATATATATATATAGGAGTGAACGGGCATCTTATGAAGAAATAATTTGGGTTCAAGATTAGTAAACAATCTCTCTTCTTAGCGCAACAAGTGTTTCTTGCTTCTCAAGCAATCAACTAGAATGAAAAGCAATAATGAGATTATAGGATGATGATGACGGGGAGGGAGGGAGGGAGGGAGAGAGAGAGTATTTGTTGTAACTATTCTATTGATCGATGAAAGTGAGAGGTTACAACTGATTTATAGACAAATAATTTGGTGGTCAAGTAACTAGAGTTAACCAACTAACCAAAGCTAATTAACCAAATTTAACAGTTTTGTAACTATCGTTTTATTCGCTATTATGGATCGACTAACTAATATACCCCCTTTAATGCATAAATTTAGAAGTTTATGTGACCTAATTTGTCCCTTAAGTATACATATTTGTCTAACTTCAGTGCCTTAGTAAAACCATCTATATGTTGAAACTCAGTGGAACAATATGTAATTTTCAGCATCCATTTCATCACTTGCTCTCTGATGAAATGACATCTAATTTCAAAATGAGTTTAAATGTAGGGACACATTTTTTTCCTTCAAAAAATGCTTATTAAAAGGGAAGTTATTACTTTTTTCTTCTTCTTTAAGCAACATTTATAATTTTTTCTTAATATGTGTGAAATAAACAAATATTATTGTGAGATATTGAGAGTATTTCTTTTGTTTTGACTTTAATGTCTACTAAATTTTGGTTGTCGTTTCTTTTGCATGTAAACAATAAGTCTATGTATTTGTTTAACTTTAAGGGGAGTGTTAAGGGCACATGTTAAGGTACCAAAGATAAAAATAATGAATTGGAAATTGTATGATCAAATTTTTTTTCTTAGTTTTCTCATCGATTAAAGTCACATGTTTACCCATTTTCTTATGGAGAATGTTAAACAGTGTCCTCAAGGTATTGGTTAAGCAATCAAAGCAAGCAACTTTTTATAAAAAGTGGTGTAATTACCACTTAATCAAAAGTTAAAACTTTTATTTTCAAGATAAATTTTCTATTTATAGTTTCCTTAACTATTACTCTGAGGGTATTGGTTAGCAAAACCTTTTTCTTATTAATACTAATTCTTTAAAGAAGAAGCTAGTAGAGAGAGCTAGCTAGAGGATGAAGAATTGGGAGCGCATGGATGATTGAATGAGCAATGAGAAGAATAAACAAAATGGGGGTTTGTGTATTTTGACCAAATGCATCGTCTACAATGTTGTAGGTTGAATGGCAAACCAAGATGTGTGGGTGTGATTGAGTAGTGTGTTATTGTGTGCGTGTAAAAGGAGCAGAGAGTGTGTTGTGTGCGAGGAACACCTAGAAAGAGAAAAGTTAAATGTGTGTGTTACTTCCAAGAGTTATTAAGGTGACAAAGACTAACACTAAAACAGTACAAGTGGCTTTTACGTGCGTTTAAGGGCCCAATCATATGCCACATTACTGCCTCTTGTATAGTTGCATTGTCATGTCTTATTTTTCTCTTTCCTAGTCTAGTACATAGAATAGAAATAAATAAAGAGACACAAAAATGTGAGGGACTGCCACCACCGTGAAAAAAAGAAGGATTTTTTTCATGTATATTTTGCTTAAATGCATCCACACATGTGAGTTTATTCTTCAGCTTCACATATTAGCAAAAATAAATCTTAAAATTATTTGTAAGAAAAATTTCACACAAAACATATAGACAATTATACACACAAAACTGCAATTAAGGAATGAAGAAGATCAATCACTTAAATGATACTTCCTCCGGTCCTATTTGTAAGAAACATTTGACTTTTTTAATTCATTGCATGAATGATGAATTTGGTCTATATTCTAGATAAGATACATCAATTACTAAATGAATTTTAAAGTTAAATTTTTCTTATAAATAAGACTGGAGGGAGTATATGATATGTATCTTGTACCAATACGTGCCTAATACGCCCCGATACGTACCGAGAGAGTAACCAGTGAATAAATTTTATTTAAAAAAACAATTGTTCGATACATTTCAGATACGTGAGGGATACGGTGGTGGAAACTGACACGCGCAGGATACATGGATTTTCAATTATTTGGTTTTCGGTTTTTTCTTTAAAAAAAAGAAGAATAACATGATTTTTCTAATTTCAATTTTTCTTTAAAAAAAATAAGAAATATGAAAAAACATTATAATATATACATTAGATAATGATGTTCTTTTCGGGATATAGTTTAACAATAACAATATTCTCTTTTTGGGATATACTCACTCAAAAATATAATATAAATAAAGGTGATAGTTGAAAAGTCAATATACGTGGTTAATAAATTAGTTCATATATATCAATTTTGCACCTACCTTTTTGCATATATTTTATTTCAGAGGGAGTATATAATTGACTAAGTAATGTAATTCTCTTTTTCGGATATAAGTAATTGATTAATTGTCACTTTTTTTATTATCAAAATTACTTATATTTATATATTATGCATTTAGATATTTTATTTTAAATTGAATCTTTACTATCTCGGCAAATTTGTATCTGTGTCGTATCATATCCAGATCGTATCAAATATCTTCACTTCAAGGTCCATCGTAATCAATTTATAGTTTTACCACTCACACTTGACCATAATAACTTTAATACTAGACTGTCCGATTAGCAAAGTCGGTTTCTTTCCTTCGATGGTCGCTTGATACTTCCAAAGTCTGTCCTGATTGCTCTACCTGTTTGTGCGCTTTCCTACTTCAAGGCTCCATCAGGTATAATCTCTTCCATAGAATCTCTTTTGAATTTTTT
>Ga0315915_1003079_pt1 | contig 21234 bp, 10 predicted proteins | sample MpolbnodulesMG_FD_207738 | JGI IMG/M metagenome (GOLD analysis project Ga0315915, IMG submission 207738) | Medicago polymorpha root nodule microbial communities from Los Angeles, California, United States - branched nodules | ecosystem: Host-associated > Plants > Roots > Nodule | place: USA... | reverse complement strand
TAATTATGAAATAGTTAGATCTCTAACTAACTGAACCAAACCAGTTAGAGGGATTCCATTCCTATAAACATCAAACTGCTTGTACTCATAACTAACTTTTGATCAATCACGTATATTCAGATTTTCCTTTACTTTCTCACTAGATTCTTCTACAAGATATCTTAGATTTTACCTACATCAAGAGATGATTCTTCACACTTCAAGAGAGAGTTCTACGCACTTCTCAACTATTTGTATTTGATGCTATGTCTCTATACTACTCATCTTCTCAACTTGATTAGCCCAATGGACCTCTCAAGTTTACAATCTAAAAATATATATTTCTATGAAATGAATAGTGTGAAAATATTAAAAAAATTATTGATAAAAGAACACTTCCGAAAAATGGGATGAATCAAATCCAGAAATATTGGCAGATTGCTTCAAAGCATATCTCCACCTTAGTACCTCGTAAGAACTATACTTTTGTTCATGTTGAGCAAAAGCATCTCTAAGTCTCATTTTGGTACCTTACAGCTGAGGGCTCTACTTGGTAGAAAACTGGTATTAAAATCCTACCATATTTTTCTCTACACTCAATTATTTTCACAAGCTCATCCAAACACCAACGTGAAGATGCAAAGTCTTGGGAGAATATGACCAAATAAATGAATGATTTTTCAATTGCTGTATGAAGTTCTGATATTTCATCTCCTCTTTTAAGCTTTTTGTCAGAAAAGACAACAATTTGCTTTCGTGAAAAAGCGTCAAGGACATGGCTAAGGAAATGTTTGCGAATATCACTACCCCTGAAGCTAACAAAGACATCATATTTTATCTGAGGTGCAGGGGTAGAAGTAGAAGGAGAAAATATGTTGTTTGAAATTGGATTTTGAGTTATGTTAGCAACTCCCCCCCTCGGTTTTGAAATAAGCAAGAGAGTGATATAAACAAATAAACTTATGCTACTATTGGATTCACAATTTTTCATTATGAATGGAGCAGCAAGATATCTGCAAAAAGGAAAAAATAGAAAGAAAAAAGCTACGAGGTTAAAAAAAGTACAAACAGAACTGAACTTTAAATTATAGCAGCATTCATCAAGCTCGATTTCAGATTAAGCCTTGTTGATGATTTGGCTAATGAGTAATGACTTAGTCCAGTCAATATTACAGTTATGTTGCTATCTTCTTCTTCATCTTGACCATATTGTTTCTACTCTTTTGTTATAAAAATACTATTCCATTTGACTTTTGATTCAATACCTTAAGATTTTCAAGCTTATTTTTCCCATGATTGAATTGAATATATGAATTAATACTTTGTCAACAATTTACAAGATTAATTTATTATTATTTGTGTGTTGATACAACAATTGTTTAATGGGACAGATATAATGACAATATGAGAAATCTACTACTATAATAATAAGAATGTTAATAACCGCCATTTTTCGTTAATTACCCCTCACCTTTTCTTTTTGACTAAACTAATTACCCTCACTTAATCTAATGATATCACTAATTTAGTTAGTTCTCCCAATTCTCACTCATCTCCCAACTTGTATTTCTTTTCGAGGTTTCTAGTTTTTTTATTTTTTATTTCTTTTGCTGATAAATACGAAAGCAGAATAAACTTGGTAATCAGAGTTAGTTAGGAGAGATAATTAAAATCTAACTAAGGATTGTTTCAAGATTCAAATTCCGATTCTCCTTATGATCGGACCAGAAGCACGGTTCTACTATTGAAGATGAAGATTGCTCTTCAGGCCTCTAAAATTTCACACCGAAATTATCAATTTACCCTAACGTCAGTTAATAGCTGTTTGAGATACTTTTTAAATTGGTTAAACCTGTTTAAAAAGTGATTGAGCGCACTTAACTGCCGCTGGCTGGGTGAACGATACTTAATGCCGCTTAACCAACAACACTTGCAAAAAAGAGCAATTGTGTTGGTGCTAAAGAGTAATTTCCATTGAAAATGGATCTGGAAAACAAAAGGTTGATTATTGCGTACCAAATGTCATATTAAGAATACTTTGATCTGATTAACCAAATAATTATATAAGCATGAATGAATGATTGACAAAGTATATAAGTACATGTCAATTTAGTCCCTGCCATTAAGATGTTAAAGATTAAATTGATGAGTTTTCATATAATTTAGAGATTTCCCTCAAAAAAATATAATTTAGAGATTAAATTGATAATTGTAAAAAAAAAGAGAGATACATTGATAGATTTTATACACTTCCTAGACTGTTTATTATATTTGTATAGCTTAGGGACTAAGTTGAAGAGAAAGTGATAGTTTAGAGAGTAAATTGATAACATATTCTTATGACTATTACTTTTCCCATTCTATGCCATTTTAACAACACGCAATATTCATCTTCAACCTTTTTTCCTCATCGTTCTTCACAGAATTTTAAAAAATTCAACCTTATGAGCCTACAATTTTCAACGCTTCACCTTTGTAAAACTGCAATTGGTGGCAAAACTACATTAAATGTCAAAAGATAAGGCCACAAATGTTCTATTTTGAAATGGAGAGATTGATTTTGGACTGGTACGGAGGAGGAGCTCATGGCAACGCGACGACGGTTCTCACACCGGCTGCGGCAGCACAGTGTGGATGAAGCTGAACAGAGTTAGAGTTATATAGAAGTTGCTGGTTGGTGCAAACTATACAATGAAAACCTTCCATATTAGTACTTATTATTGATTGATTACATGATGCCTTTTGCAAATCAGTGGGAGACAATTATATATACTGAATCACGCCTCTCTAGAAATTTTGTAAGCTCTGAAACAAAATAATAAGGATTGAAAAAAAGTTAACTAAACCACTTTATAGCAATACAAGCTGCCACAAGGGCTATTATTCAATCAAAGTCTGATTTCATGTTCCAATTTACCTTAACACGAGTAAAACAGGCAATTGAAATAACTGAACCATTTAGCATTTTAAATTCCTAGAAACTTTGACATCTCTTCCACTGGACACATATTATTTGGAACAACACTCCCGTCGCGAAATTCCAATTGCTGTTTAAACTTGTCATATTTTGAAGGGGTTACAAGGCTAACCCCAAACCCTCTTAACTGCACTGGCACATACTGTAATGTCGGTGTTTTTAATGATGCTCTAACCTGAATTTTAATCTTTGAATGATCATTGACTCTGCTAGCTAAGTATTGAGAGCATCTTGGGTCATACATTAGACACACATGATCTGATTCAATTCCATGTCGTGGTCTACGCAAGTACACTTTGAAATCTTCACCATCACTGATTTTGAATTTCAGAGTCCAAACCTCTGACGAGATGGTTGGAATGACGAAGCCAAAAATGAATCCCAACTTAGAGAAATAAGGAGCAGAAGAAAGATCAATAGTTATAAAGTCATGTATAGTTGTACTATATTCCAACCACTCTGGAATTTTGCTACCTGGATACACATAATACATTCTTTGATTGTAATTGTGATTGCAATTGTGATCATGATCACGGTCATGGTCCCATGTGGATGTATGTTGGTATGTTAAGCTCATCATATTAATTTGAGCATTCAACTCAATAGCCTTGAGAGAAGGCTCATTTAGTTTAAGGCAATTCCAGAAGATAACCCTTTTCCTCTTTTCATTAAGTTGTCCACTAGCAGTTGAATGGAACGCTACATTCTCTAGTGATACACAACCTTCAGCATCTAGTACCTCTAGCGGTTGAGGAAGCTCTGGAAGAGTTTGAAGCTCCCTGCAATAATGCAACCCTAGGTATCCCAAACTTGTAAGGTTCTTGATGCTTTTAGGTAAGCTCTCAATGCGAGTGTGTCCAAGATTTAAAAATCTAAGTTTGGGTTGAAGTCCAATTGATGAGGGTAGTTCTTTGATACCCGTGCCATCTAACTTCAATACGCTCATATGCTTTGAAGTCACCGAGAATTCCTTCAGTGATGTGCAGTTGTAGAGGAAGAGATGAGTAAGGGAGCTTAAATGGGTATTATTGCTTCGAAGTCTTGTAAGGGAAATGCATCCAGTTAGATCCAGTTTCTTAAGCTTTTTGAGAGACAAAACAGATGGATGGACACTAGTCAACCCTATACAGAATCGGAGGTTTATTTCTTCAAGACTTGTGGCCTTTGAAAAGTCTGGGAGCTCTGTTAGGAGTGTGGATGAATGGAGTATAAGGTCATTCAAATTGACAAGATCCTGTTCCATTTAGAACCAACAAAGACGAGACTGTTCAGGCGCCAATTGAATCTGAATTTAACCGAATGCTTATGCTGGAATATATATTCTTTAAATATTTCTTTTGTCCTTCAAAATATCATTTTTTGCTTTTAATCCCCAATGTTCGAGTCTTATATTGCTCCTTCATTTCCAAATATGTGTCAACTTTTGTCATTATTTGTAGCGAACTGCGAATTATGCGAGTCAGAGAGCATATAAAAAGCTACTGAAGTTTGGTGGTAGAAATAATTGCTTTCAACCATTCAAGCACATTTAACTTGGAACTAAAATTTGATAGGTTTTACACAGGCTCTCTGACCAACCGAGTTAGCTACAGACTGACGTTGACACGTTTTTAGATTTAAAGGATCAAAATGTGACAAGTTTTTGGGGAACCAAAAGTGACTATACTAAAAATATATTTTAGACTATATACTTACCTTGACTCCATGCCAAAGTTTTTTCAATCGGCTATAAGGCAAGCTCAATTTAACAAGGTTTTCTGGAGAAAACGTGGATGGTAAGGATTCCAAAGGGTAATACTCCCAACGAAGATATCTCACTTCATTAGGCAAGAATTCAAGCCCTCGAGGAAGAGACAAACTTCCTTCATTTTGAGATCCGTTGGTGTAAATGTCCAAAAATTTCAATTTGCTCATCTTGGCAAATACACGAGGGCTTAACTGCATCTCCTTAATTTCAGATAATCTGATGGCCATACTTCTGATGGCCTCACCTCCCTGGTAAAAGAGTTGTAGAAATATTTCAAACATCAATCAATATACGCAACATTTCCAGCAATACAAAACAAAAATAATCAATTCTTCTATGAAAATTAGTTACCTTGTCATCTTTCAATACATGATAAATATCCTCAGGATCCGATAGTCGGCTTCGGCTTCCAGGTTCTTCCACAGATTCTTGGCGAACAATCTCCCAAGCTGTTTCTTGTATAATGTCATGCATTGATACAATACTTTCTTGAGAAATAGTTACAAGAGCTTTATCTTTTAGTCTGTCTATTTAGTGCTCGCCGAATAATGGTGATCTTTCAATAAAGTTTTATGAGTTTAAGTTTCAACTTCAATCCATCAAAAAAGCAGGCAATATCCAAAAATATATTCTTTTCATGAGAATCAAGATTATTGCATATCAATCTAAAAACATCATGGACATTTTCAATCTGCTCTATTTTCAGAATCCTTGCTTGGCTTTCCCATATGTCCTTATCTTTCCCACAAAGAAGGTTAGCTAAAGCTTTAAGAACTAGTGGAACACCTGCAGTATAATTGACCATCTTCTTTGATAGCTCATAGTACTCCATTTCGAGATGCTCATGTTTAGGAAAGGCATGCAAATTGAAAAGCTGAAAAGATTCAGCAGAGTCCAATGGCTCAACTTCATATATATCATCAACTTTTCCAGCAAGTACTTGCTTATTTCTTGTAGTTATGATGATTCTACTTCCTGCTCCTAACCAATCAACTGTTCCAATCAAAACTTCTAGTTGCTCTGCATCCTTGACATCATCAAGAACAATAAGAACCTTCATGCGGCGAAGCCTTTTCTTAACCAAAGGAGGTAACCCATTTATCAGGTCATCTTTCAAATTTTCTTCTTCTAATAGGGTGGATAAAAGATTTGTTTTTAACCTCAAACTGTTTGTGCCACATCTTTCTGATTCTTCTCTTACATTAGCCATAAAATAACAACTTTCGTATTTAGAACATAGTCTACGAAATACTTCTTCAGCAATAGTTGTTTTACCAATACCAGGCATACCCCAAATTCCAAAGAACACGAACATCTTCTGACTCTAAATATAACAATGATTCTATAGGTGAAATTTGCTTTTCAATTCCTACAAGTCCTTTTGACTTGCCTTCATCCACTTGATTCAACTTTGTCAACATATTTTGAACTATTTCTTCAACAAGCTTAGCATCATCCCTGTACAATAATGAAAAGAGAAAATGTGTAAACTATGATCGAATTTTATTTATTTTAACAATACCTTACTTTGAATGTAAACTTACAAAGAATTAAATTTTTAAAACAGATTATTTATGTGTTTATCCTATCAAATATCTTTAACTTTGTTATTACGATTTATAATTACAACTAGAGATGACAATGAGCATGATTTGAGTTCCAAAAAACTGAGTAGGATGCATTTACTATAGTACTTGCTTTTATACCTACATTTTAGGGGGAAAAAAGGAATACTCAGATCCTATGGAGCACAAGCTTTGACACCAGACACGGCATGGATACCGTGACATGACTAATATTCACAACTCGAGTAGTAACTCTTTAGAGTAAGAGTTGCTCCAAACTAGACTCTTATGATTAACTATTAATAATCTCTCATTTGAGGTTTTTCTATGTTTCTCAAACTTATCTTCATACAATACATGGTAGAAGAGGAAGGGAACTTTCTTGCCTCTCCTTCTTCTTGAATCCTTCAAAATATGTCTTTATGCTCGAGTTAGTGAATATTCATCTTGTGATTCCTTATGGCCTTTTACAATGATCTCCCAAACGACATGTGCCTCAAGAAGAGCCTTCATTATGATACTCGAATTATCGTAGGAGCTCTCCTTTAGAGGCGGAACTTGGAAGAATGTAATTCCATTGCTCGCCATGATTGTAGAAGGAATTTTTATCGATACCTAAGCTCATACTCCATTTTGTTGGAATGGAGAAGGTTATGGTAAGCTTTTGAGGGGAATTGAGGTGGAGATAATATCTGAGAAAAGGATAACATCTATTGCTTGAGAGAATTCTTTAGTTTCCTGCTATATTTGTTTGGTTTAACTGAAAACGTCTATCCCCTTCTATAGGCTCCAAGGGAGGGTTTTATTAGAGTATATAAATATATAAATAGTCTATTGTAGCCTACTATGTATAGACCATAGAATAACAGCTCTCATGAACTGTTATTCAGATTGTTTACATTGTAACTAACAAGCTAGATGTTGAAATTTGAGGACTAACTCATCATCACAAAACCGGCTTGTGAAGTGAGGAGTGCCTCAATTTCAACACTAGATTAAGTACGAATCAGTTAGAGGGATTCTATTCCTATAAAAAAACCAACCTGCTTTTACTCATAACTATCTTTTGATCAATAAAGTACATCCAAATTTTCCTATACTTTCTCTCTAGATTCTTCTTCTTTAAGATAACTTAGGTTTCTATTATGGTATTAGAGTCTGATTCTTCAATCCAATAGCCAGGATTTTGTCGGCTAATTCCACTCCAATTCCCAACAATACGCTTCAAAGTCAGGCAGATTCATCAACAAATATGAGTGTCTAAATGCAGAGAATCACTTTGAAGTTAGATGAAAAAAATTCGTCTCCTGGAAGCAACAAGTTGAAGGAATCATTCACACACATCTGGTAAACCTATAACTCAAACTCTCTTTTTGATAAACCTTGGCAGTGAATTTTTTTTGCATAACCAATAGAAGTAATGGCAAAACCTTTGCTGTTTCCAAGGATTATCTGGTCTGAACAGGTAGGGAGATACTGAGTTACACTCAAAAATCTTCTTCTAGTTCCAGCTATAACCGAAAACTTAATTATTGTTGGTTAATTTGCAAGGGACAGTGCAATACATTTTGAGTTTCATCATAATTACTACCTTTTCAAATTACATGCCAATTATGACATCCTTCTTTAGGGTACTTTGGGCAAGGATGAGCCCCACATCTGGTAACAGTGTTTCAAACTCTACTGCTAAGTCCGAAACTAGTTATAGTTCATAAGTGAATTCAGTTTTGTGAAATGTTTCTCTCAATAATCACACTGTCACATCACTAGGTCCCATTGTGGCATTATAGACTAGGTCACTGACATCATAAGGCACTTAAGACCATACTATCCATCTGTAACATACATTTACCACATAAATCAAATTTAGAGTTTTGTTCTGCTTGTTGTATGGGCGAAGTACACAGGCTCTCCTCTAATGCTTATGATTCAGTTTATGTTGCACCTTTTGATTTAAATTTGCTGATGTGTGGATACATGTGCTCGACCAACTTTGGTGTTTCCTTTAAAGTTGAAGTCTAAGGTTTTCCATGTCTTTTGTAACTTCAAAAATATGGTTGAATTAATTTTGTACAAAATTAAAATATGTACTTCACTTTACACATGAAATAAATAGTAGGAATATATTAAAATTTATTTGTGAAAGAACACTTACGAAAAAAGTGACGAATCAAATCCAGACATATTCGCAGATTGCTTCAAAGCAGATCGCCAGCTTAGCACCTTATTCAAATTATACTTTTTCTCATGTTGAGCAAAAGCATCTCTATAAATCCCATTTTGATTCCGTACATCTGAGGGATATACTTGGTAGAAAACTGGCAATAGAATCCTGCCATATTGTGCTCTGCACTCAACTATTTTCACAAGCTCGTCCAAACACCAATGTGAAGATGCAAAATTTGGGGAAAATATGACCAATGAAATTAATGACTTTTCAATTGCTCTAAGAAGTTATGATTTCATCTCCTCCTCTAAGTTTCTTGTCAGAAAAGACAGCAATTTGCTTTCGCGAAAAAGCTGCAAGAACATGGCCAAGGAAATTTTTGCAAATATCACTACGCCTGAAGCTAACAAAGACATCAATCATATTTTATTTGAGGACTAGAAGGAGAAAATATCTTGTTTGAAACTGGATTTGGAAGTATGCTTGCAACTACCCCCCTCGGTTTTGAAATAAGCAAGAGAGTGATATAAACAAATAAACTTATGCTATTTCTGGATTCACAAATTTTCATTTTGGAGGGAGCCTCAAGATACCTGCAAAATGAATAGAAAAGTAGGAAGAAAAAAGCTATGAAGTTCTAATTAAGCCTTGTTGATTTGCCTAATGAGTAATGACTTGATACTGTCAATATTACAGTTATAATAATACTATTCCATCCGACTTTTGATCCAACACCTTAAAGTTTTGAAGCTAATTTTCTCTCATGATTGAATTGATTATATGAATCAATACTTTGTCAATATTTAACAAGATTAATTTATTATTATTTGTGTTCATACATACTTATTGTATGTAATGAGACAAACATAAAATGACAATAGGTGTAATTGTTTAAGAAGTTGTTTAATTTATCTTATATTTCTGACCATAATGTTTACTACTTTTTTTTTTATAAAATTATTTAATTAGACTTTGATGATGAGAATTGAGTGGATTAAGTATTTGCAATAATTGTCAGGAAACTTAATTTGTGATGAAAATATTCAATCTTTTATGAGTTCTCAATCTCATCTTTTATCTTCTACTTTTCCACAAGGAAAAAAAAAATTAATTACTTTTTGGGTGGACTATGTCTTTGCAATAATTTTGTCAAGAAAAGTCCTTGCAATAATATTAGTTTATATCTATATACACAAACATTGTGCCAAAAAGAAGAGATCTATATACAATTGAGTGTGCAAATTAGTTAGCCAAAACATGTGCTATCTTTGATGTCTTCCGGAAGATTTTGCAGGAATATCCTCAACTTAGTCATGTTATCATTTCATAAAACAATCAAATAACTAATTTTTTTTCTTCTTCTTCTTGTTTTCCCTTGCATAAAACAATCAAATATGTTGAACTACTAATCTCTATAAATGATCCATAAAGACCTCAAAGCTTCTTTGGTATTGCTTTGGTATTTCCAAAAATAATTCCCACGCATCAGTATTTCCATTTCCCTTTTCCTCTTTGCTCCGTCCCTCCCCTTCCACTCGCAACCCCAAATGCAAACTTCTTTTTCTCCCATACTCTCATGTTGTATTCCCAAAGAAAGAAAGAAAAAGAGGCCCTGCATTTTTTTATAGTGAGGCTTTGATGAGGATATTTGGCTTTGCAAATCCATATGGGGTTTTAATCAAGGGAGGCAATGGATTGATAAAAGGTAGAAGTTATATATAGTCTCCTGCATATATTCAAATTTATTTGGTATTTGGTTATGTTATATTACCTCATAGTTCTATCTCATATGATTTTAATCTCATGCTCTTTAAAACCGACTCAGAGGTGACCAACTTAAAGGGAAAGGACTAATTACTATTTAGCAGTTAGTTTGGTGCTAGTCCTTTGTTTCATAAAGTTTTTATTTCATAGTTATCATTAATTCCTGTAGATAAAGAAAACCCTTTTAAGTTTCAACGTCAAAACTATCTATTGATTGTTTTATTGCTTCGACTATCAACAAGTGTTAAAGTCATTCGCTTAAATATGTTAAACTATAGGGATGGCAATTCGGGCCAGTCCGTCCCGTTTAGGTCCAACCCGCTATTAGCCCGTCAAAAACGGGATAGGCGGGGCGGACGAACTTGAGGGGGTGGGCTCAAACTCACACCCTGTCCCGTCTAAAGGTGAACTAGCGGACTGGCGAGCTGACCTGTCTATTTTTTAAATTTTTTTTTTTTGTCGATTGTTATTAACAAATACTTTGCTATTATAAAAACAATAATAGTAAAAAAAGACTCAAGTGAATCAGAGTAAATCAGACTCAGACCGATAGTAAATAGCGAATGAGAGAGAGGACGAGTTTGAATCTAGGATGAAAGTTTTATAATGCAGTGGTGGTGAATCAGTTTTTTTTCTAGAGGTAGTGGACTAATGGTGAATCAGTTATCACTTGTTAGAGAAAGTGGGCAAATTGAGGTTGGGTTTGGTATCATTTGGCCAAATTGTTTATGGGGTGTATAAATTAAAAATTCGGTTACTAATAGTAAAAAAAGAAAGTTTAATAAGCCCGCGGGCCACCCCGCTATTTTAGCGGGCTTAACAGGGGTGGGCCAACTAGAGAGACGGGCTCAAAATCTCACCCCAGTCCGTCTAAAATGGCGAGTTAAATGGGCTGGCCCGACGGGTCGGGCCCGTTTTGCCACCCCTATTAAAGTATATCTTCCTCAGTCAATTTTTTTTCTCATGACTAACTACATGTTGCGATGTCAATGATTACTTTAAGGAAAAACATAAAGATATTGATAACAAACGATGAAGGTGAAGATGCAAATAAAACATGAAATATAATTTACAAAGAAGTACTCCATTCGGTCTCATATATAAGAATATATTTTTTATCTTTTTTTCAGTTCATTTAATAGTTAATGTATTTGTTTTACAATGTAGACCATATACATTAATTATTCGATGAACTTAGAATTTTCTATCTCTTATATATGAGACCAAATGGAGTATTTAAGAATGTTCAATAGTTTGTTTTTGACTCATTTCTCTCAAAACAAATGTAACTTGATTTATGATACTGAAAATAATTTAAATTTGATTTCTTCAATAGTATATATGTAGCATTTATTTAAATGCTATGCATAATACATTTAAGGATGGTGACTAGTAATAATATATTTCCTTTCCAACAAAAAAAAGTAATAATATAGTTAATTTGATACTTATATATTAATCTACTTTGGTTGGTCCGGTGACATTGGCTTGGGACCTGAGAGTATTCTCCTCCTCAAAGCTTAAGTTTGATTTTTTTCGGTGTCAATTTTGGTGGATTAGGGGCTTACCATTCATAATAAGGCAGATCTTATTTTGTCATTAACCAAAAAACTTAAGCTCCAAACATACTGGTGGTTAAAATCTTACTACATTTTGTTTGATTTTGATTACTCTTGAATCCTTTGTTATCCTTAAAGGAAGTTTCTTAGTTTTTTTTTCCTAGAAACTGGTTGTAGCTATGTTTGTAATATGATTTACCTGGATTTTTAAGTTTTTTCTGGTACACAGATTTATTTTGGTTTATTCATATATTTTCTTGGTCTTTATTTAAAAAAATATTGTATCAAACTCTAAAAAACTCGTGCATCACACATGTTGAAGTCTAGTAGTTAATAAGAGAAACAAAGATAATATATGTCAAATGATTAAAATTAATGATTTCATTGGAGAGGGTTAAAGTTGAATGATTGTTGAATAAGAGAGAGAAAAATGATGTAGAGTGCTAGGAAGAGAAAAAATGAATGTTGAAAGTGTGAACCATTGTAAATAGTGTAACATACGCGGAGAATCCTTTTTCTTTTAAATTAAAAATAAAATATTTTATACTTTACATTTTAAATTAAATTAAATGTATCATTCCCCTTGAAAAAGATAAAAAAAAGGAGTAATCTTCAGAATTAGATCCTCTCCTGGCAAGAAGTGTGAAAAAAGAGAAATAAAAAATAATAAATGAAGAGATGATGAGAGAGAGATGGACACACTTAGTGGCGGCAGAGAGAGCACAAGGACAAGGATATAACACAGCACGGATCCAAAAGAAGTACTTACTATTTTGTCATAAATGTTTTTAAAGAAAATGTTTCAAAAAGATACTACTCCACTTTGTCTTTTTGTCTTAAAAAGATTGTTTGTCTCTGTCTTAGAAGAAGAAGATACTAGATTGCTTCCACTAATTTTGATGTAGCGTGGTTTCCGCGTGATTGGATAAGTGTGAAATGGTTCTATAAATACAAATTACGCAACTCTATCCAATTCTTCTCCTTAGATCAACTCTTCACATTCTTCTAATCTTCAACAATGAGAACAATTGTTTGCGCAATCGTAGTAACATTGCTCATGGTACTCTTTCTCCTCTCCCGTTCTCCTACCAAAATCCACTGTCGCCTCCGCTCCAACTCCTCCGAGTACCATGAGAAGTTCAATGTCACCAACACAATCGTCCGCCTCTTCCCTGAAATCGATGTGGACCCCACCGATTGGTTCATCTCTCTTCACGAATTGACGCGGTGGAACCTTCAACAAGCTCAGAGAGAGGTTTTGTCTCCAAGTCAGAGAGAGATGGATATTTACGATAAGAATCGCGATGGATTCGTTTCATTCTATGAATATTCAGAGGATGCATCGGATGGTGATGATTCTCTTGGTTATGATATGAGTTGGTGGAAAGAAGAGCATTTTAGTGCATCGGATGTAGACGGAAATGGTCTTCTAAACTTAGCTGAGTTCAATGAGTGAGTCAGCTTCTCTCTACTACTTGTTGTCGTGAATCAATGCCGATCCTTTTTTATTTAAGCTAATGCTAATGTTTTCCTTTTTTTTTTTTTTTATCAATGTCTTGTAGCTTTCTTCATCCAACTGACAGCAATAACCCTAAGCTCCGACAATGGTTGTGCAAGGCGGAAGTCAGGTAATTCGAATCTTGCTTGTTATTTATATACAACATAACATATCCTATATGAGAGTAAAAACAATGTGTTACTTAAGGAAAAGAGAAAGTGGTTGACAGAAATTCTGTTTTCCTAGTCTCTACCAAGTACCAAGTAGAACTAACAAGGATGGAAAGATAAGGACCAAGTCTCTAGTCGTACGTAAGAGGTTTAGCCTTCTAGATACAAGCCTCCAACTAAACAAACATATCCTATTACTCTATATTTTGGTTATTTCCTGTCTTTGTTGTGTCCAATGCTCGTGAGAGGTGCCTTAGTGATTTATTTTTGGAGTATGGTGGGTCGATTGTTTTTGCTTCGAGATTGGGAGTCAGTTTCTAGAAGAAAGTTATTTGGGTTTGTTATAGTGTCTTCTTCCGCAGATCAGGGGTAAGGTGGTGGTGGAAATCGAATGTGTTGGAATAAGTGTTTTTGGGTGTTTATTTAGGCTCAGTTGTGGGAAGAGAATGCCAGGTTTTGTTATAGGGTTGTGGTCGGTTTTGATGGTTTTTGGTAAGAGTAACAGAAGATAGGTGTTTGAACGGAGACTACGTTCTTCTTGAACGGAGACTACGTTATTAAAAATTTTGCCGTTAAAAGAAAATTTCAAAAATGATAAAAAATATTAATTAATTAATTAATGCAGCATTTCTTTTTGTCTAGATATGGTGATAGTCTACAGAACTTTGTGAGGTTCTTTCACTTATATAGTTGTATGTACTCATGTCTAGCATATCCAGAAATATTGGCAGATTTTGTCAAAGCATGTCCAGATTTTGTCCAGAAATATTAGATACAAGTTTATACTACATGAGTATCTAGCATATCCTTGGTATAAGACTTCAAATTGAATGGTACAGTTTATGGAAATTGGTAAAGTATTTTACTTAGGCATCTAAGATTCACACAAGATACCTGCACTCTGTGGGATTGTTTATTTGACATGTATCTTGAATGACAATATATTCGTATCCACCAACACGAGATTCTTACTCAGATATCTGTTGCCATAGGTTGGGGATGCGACGGCCTATGCCCCTTGATAGTAGGGGGCTCAAAATATTTTTTTTTTAAGGAGGGGGGTGTATATAAAAATATTTCATTTATAGGAGTATAGATAGCAAAGTTCTCACATAAAAACCCCAAACATTGACAAGATGAAGGGCTGAATGGAAGTCTGTTAATGTTTTTGTGCCCATTTGACTTGATTTGTTATATTTACCTCCGTATAGCACAAAGATTCATATATACACCCTCCCTATAAAAAATGTTGTTGTTCTTAATAATGTGCCAACAAAATTATTATCGAAAAAGTTGGTGATATTTGTTTGAGTCTTTCGTTCCTAATAATATGGTTCAGTAATATTAAAAATATTGATGATATTTATATCCAATAAGTTGAGATAATTTTCATAACAAAACAAATTATGTAATCACGTATCATCATAATGAACTTGTTAAAGATATTTATAGCATGTAAAAAGATGAATGATGTACTTCTAGTATACAAAGGAGATCTTGTATTTATGATTCCTATAAAAAAGTCTAACATTAATTTTGTATCATGTATTAGTTGCCATGAGTTTAACATTTGAGAATTTTGCATCCGAAAGTTTAAAATTTAGTTAATTATGTGTTGATATACTTTTACTTTTTTGGTGTTATTATTTTTAGGTGCTAAAATTTCAGTCTACTCCGCATGTGCTATTGCTCTATACTTCAACGATATTTTATTTTGTTTTGGTGTCTATGAAGTATTTGATTTATTTTCAGATGTTGCCTAAAAAACATTTATTTGGTAGTGGACAACAGGAAAAATATTAAATGAAGAGTTAATAAAATCACAATAATAAACTAACAAATTTTATGATGTATTATGTAAGGGGCATTTTTCTCATGTTATGTGCAAGGACCTTAAAACAACTAGCTTATTTGTATCACTGTGTTGGAGTACTCTTGCTTGATGTATATCCTTTTATTTCTTTATAGAGAAAGAGATATGGACAGAGACGGGAAGGTCAATTTTAAAGAATTTTTCCATGGGCTCTTTGATTTGGTACGAAACTATAATGAAGAAAGTTACAGCAATTCAAACCATTCTGATGATTCAATGGATGCTTCGGCTAGAGTGTTGTTTGCTCAGCTTGACAAAGATGGAGATGGGTATTTACCTTTTTCTTTTCCCATTATTATTCTACTTTCTTTGCATCAACATGGTAGTTTTGTCACAGTATATACTATCATTTATTTTTGGGTTTTCAATTCTACTGTGCAGATATTTGTCAGATATTGAACTCCTACCTATAATTGGAAAGCTCCATCCATCTGGGCATTATTATGCAAAGCAACAAGCAGAATACTTAATTTCACAGGTATTGGATCTATCATCATATAATAATTACACTCGCTTCCATTTCAAATTGTTAATAAACTAGCTAGTTTCTGTTATGCATTCATTTCATTAGTAACCATTGTATGATGTTGTAACAGGCAGAGGTTGATAAAGATGGGCGCCTTACTTTGACTGAGATGATTGAGAATCCATATGTATTTTATAGCGCTATTTACAATAATGATAAAGATGAAATAGATTGATTACTTCTTTTCAAGTGGGGTTTGGCATGGAGAAAGGGAGGTGTTTTCCCGTGATTAGAAAGTTTAACACAGCCATAATTTTTTATTTGGATGGCTGAGATCTCTTACATGATAATTGTTGTAATTTTTTTATGATTATTCTGTAACACCGACCTCACCAAATAATTAAATAGTAATTTAGCATTTGTTTGATGATTTCTGCTCTTTCCCCAGCACATTTTGCTCGCGCCCTGCAGCTATGCTTAAAATTGTCTCTGCGCTAGTTAACTAGCGCAAGTGTAAAATAATGCGCAAGTTAAGTTGAGTGACGTGAGTTAAGTGGAGCAAAGTGGTTTTTTTTTTTAATTTATTTACTATTTTCAAATTATTTTATTTACTTTATTCTAAATTATTTGTTCACTTTATTCTAAATTATTTATTTTCTAAATTATTTGTTCATTATACTCTAAATTATTTATTTGCTATATTTTAATTTATTTATGCATTTAAAATAAATTCGAAATTAGAAAATAAATTCTAATTTATTTATGCACTTAAAATAAATTCGATTTTATTTATTCAATATTTATTTATTCAATACATAATCATAAACATAAAATAAATGCAAATATAATTACAAGTAAAAAACAAAATTAATAAATATAACTCTCGTTTTATCAATATCATTCAAACATTACAATAATTTATTTTGAACTCACTAATCTACTTATTATCTTTTTACCCTCTTGAGGTAAAAAGTTATTTTTACCCTCTTCGGTATATAACAATAGCTCTTGGGGAAAATAGTGATTAGTCCTGTTGGGGAAAAAGACATCAAGATCCCTTGAGGTAAATTTAAATTTGGTTTCTTTTAAACCCCCACGATGATTCTTTTTACCCACGGTAAAAAGATTTTGGGAGTAAAAGGAAGCAAACCTAATTTTACCTCAAGGGATGATGTCCTTGTACCCAACCCGACTAACCACTATTTCCCCCAACAACTATTACTATATACCTAAAGGGATAAAAAGAGCCTAGAGATTATAGAACAAAAAGAAGAAGAGAAGAGAGGGGGAGAGTGAGGTGGGGGAGAAAGTGATATGGTGTGAGGAACTAGGGAAGTATGGAGGTCTATTTATAGGTGAGAATGATAGTATAAGTTATAAACACCATTAATGTGGTAAAAAAAAGTGTATAATGGGTTAAAAACGTGTAAATTGAATGTTGAAAACCTGACCAAAGTGAGAAAAACGTTTGTTCTTCAGCTCTGACCACCGGCCAACGTGCGTGAGTTAACTCGCGCACAGGCCAGTGGTGCGTGACTTAAATCACGCAGAGCTTATAACGTGCGTGAGTTAAGTCACACAACGTGACTTAACTCACGCAGGGATATAAAAGAAAATCATGCTGAGCGCGAGCAAAAAGTGCTGGGGGAAGAATAGAAATCTTGTTTGATTTGGTTTTTGTTTTGTATTAAATCATGGGCCTTAGCAACTTGTTTTGGGTTTATTGTTTCTAACCCAAATTTTTCGGACCGGATTGACCCTATGTTTCTATTTATTTTAAGAAAATTGTTGTTAAAATATAGTATAAGGTTGTAAAACACCAGTAAAATGCCGAAATAACCCCTCGGCAGTTAACTGCAGCGAAACTTCGACAGTTAACTGCCGCAGAAATTGGACATTAATTACATATGGATTTAATTGTAACAATAAATTGAAAATGTAATCAATGTCTAATTTCCGTAGCAGTTAACTGCTGAAGTTCCGCGGTAGTTAACTGCCGAAGTTCCGTGGCAGTTAATTGTTGTCGGTTAATTTCCGCGGCAGTTAACTGCTGATGAGGTATTTTAGTGGTGTTTTTCAGCCTTATACCATGTGTCAACAACAATTTTCTTATTATAATGTTGCCACGTTAAATTGAATTAGAGAAGGAATTAATCAATTTTTAAAATTTGATTAAAAACATTATCAGGTAAAAGAAATTGACAAAAGTATCAGGATAAATTCACAAAATTACATTTGAAAGATAAAATAAATAGTTTAATGAAATAACAAGTATGTGAATAAAATCAAATGAAAGATAAATAAATAGTTAAATAATTAGAGACAAAAAAAAGCTAGCAATAATTGGCGTGACATAATCGGCCACCAAAAAAATATTTCACTTCATATATTTATATAATCTATATAATGTTTGTTACATATTGGCCACAAATATCGGCGTTACATAACCGGCCATTAAAGCATATGTCGGTGTAATATCAACAAAAAAAAAAAAAAGACGAACACCGACAAAAAAATATCATATCCTATCTAACTAACTACTGATAAGGCATCATCTTCATCTTCTTCAATTACTTCAAATTCTCCTTTTGGTTTTGCCGGAGTGGGAGTGTCACAATAAATCGAATTGAGATGATTTTTGATTTTTTCGGCGGTTTCGACTCCATAGACATGATGTCTTTGAACAAGGCTTGTCTATCCAAAAATTCAAACTCCCATCGCTCAGCCTCACCAATCTTGTGATTCTTCCACTCCATACAAGACGGTGGTAATCGACAATCGTCTTTCAAATAAACATGAAGAAAGTGGCCAGGAATTAAGCCAAGACACATGATGTGGGCATGTGGGTTAAGTGGTGGAGCACCTCGGAATGGGAAAAAGGTCTCATATATACCTCTTTCGGGAAAAACCACTTGAACAACAACACTATTGTAACAAATTACAACAATGTGACGCATATCCGGTAATGTCAACCACTTATCTAAGTATGCAATTCCACCACTATTTGTTGGAGGGCGTAAATCATTCATGATATATTGAAAAGGCTCCTCCGAACCAAATATCGGCAAATAGTCTCGCTTATTAGTTTTCAACTTAGGAATAAGTGCACTACGAACCAATATGTGATTTTCCTCATCCATGCCCATGTGTCTAGCTATGACATGGAAACCACAATTACCATCCATTTTAACATTCACAATATTTTCAATGTAAGGTCTCATGATCTTTGGCATTTGTATAATGTATGGTAATCACTAAAACGGTTGTGTAGTAGGCGTTGGAGCTTGTGAGCGCGAGTAATTGTCAATACGTGTACTTTTCCTCTTTGGGAGTGATGTCTTGATTTGTAACGATTGGCTATCGGAAAATTGAGAATCAACACGCTCCCACATAGAGCAAATTCGACCTGTGGAAGACTCTTTTTATGTAGACCTCATCCTTTTAGGTGCTCCCTTGGTTACCACTTTTCTTGGAGGTGGAGACAACATTATGTCTTCCGGAAATGCTTGTTGATGCATCACCTCTTTGATGTGGAGTTTCATTTTGTAAGGGATTTTTTTGAGACGTTCTAGAATGTCATTCTACTCTTCCATAACAGAAAAATCATCATCAACCTCTTCTCCACATACACTTAACCTTTGCCAATGAGGGTCTATGCCATCCAATCGAATATGCAATTTTTTCTTTCTCTTAATGGCAAGAATACATGCACAAGGCAACCTGTACGATGTCTTTTGCACGCAATCTTTCATAGAAAAGTTGAATGTCTTCGACTGTTTTGTTTCCTCAAAGATAAAATGCAATGCGGGTCTAGATACATAACCCTCCAACTCAGAGTACAAAAAGTTGCTTTTGTGTTTGTGTTCTAAGATGGTACAATTCCTCCCAAAACTTGCTTGTATCTCACCAAGCTCGATAGTCAACATTTTGTGTATTTCATCCCAACATGATGTCAAATCTCCCACATTACTCTTCAAATATTTTTCAACTTTCTATGAGCTGATTTAACAATGTTGGTGGTTCTGCACCCTAGATACAAGACTTTATCTGTCTAAGCCCTCACAAATGTTTCCTTAACGGTGTTCAATATTGTGGTTTCAACATATGCAAGGAAATTTGGAAATGGTTTGCATACATCTTTGAATTGCTTTACTGCACTTGCATGAATCCTCTGTAGGAGATTCAACCAAATCTTTCCAAGCACTCATGACTTTGTGAACAACATCACTTGCCTTCTCCTCCTTCACTTCCTTCACTTCTTTCTCATTAACTTTTACATCCTTAGGATTCACTTTGACTCTACAATTCGCGATACACTTAACTTTTACATTCTTCCCGATATGAAAATAACAAAGTATAGCAGAAGTATCAGGAAGAATTTTAGAAACAACATTCATCAGAGTATTGTCCATGTCGGTGACAACCACCTTGGCATGTTGAGTTTTGAGGACAAAAGACCAACCAACATCTCAAATGCCCAAGTAAAGTTATTCTCTTGTTCATAGGAAAGAAAGGCAAAACCAACAAAATATGTCATGTTGGTAGAGGCGACACCAACAATCTCAAATAACGGCATTTTGTACAAATCGGTTTTGTAAGTGGTGTCTGTAACACCCCGTTTTCCCAACAATGTAAATAATACAGATAATCAGAGTATTCAACGTAAAACGGGATATCACACTACTTTTAAATTCATCAAAATAGAATAAAGTTACTATTTATTAAAAACAACCCTGTCAAAATTTCAATACATCACAGCGGAAAATAGATTCATAGTTCAACAACTTTGTTCAACAATCTTTGGCACTGCGGCCTCAACATAAACAACTTAATGGAAAATCTTAATCCAAAAGGGCTCAACAACATAGTAGTTCATAATTAATACGTAACAATGGAAAACAAAGCAAGAATCCCCATCCCGTTACGTATCAGAGCGACCCTAAGACGACGCGCAAGGGACTCAACTCACATCAGCGGCTAATCCTGGTTATCTGCACGTTACCAACATAGGGGCAACATTCAAACAGAAGGGGTGAGATTTCACATTCAATAATAATAAGCATATAATTCACCAACGGAACTTAACAATCTAAACAACAATAATTAACAACAATAGTTAACAACAATAATAAACAACAATACTTAACAACAATATTTAACAACAATAGTTAACAACAATAATATTCCATATATGCTTCATTTATTTCCACTTAGCATTTAAATCAACAACAACAACTCAACAATGACGACGACAACTTGACATTAACGACAATGCAACGACACAACAACAACTTGACTATGCAGTATGCATGTGGTACCAATCAACGCAGGAGCAACAAAATCCTAAAAGCAACGCTGGAGTATAAACTCCTAAAACTGGAGCAAATAACTCCTCAAGGTCAACGCTGGAGCAACAAACTCCTAAAAACAACGTGTTTGAATGATTAACATTCACAGGGCATAAGCCCC
>Ga0315915_1003078_pt1 | contig 21238 bp, 12 predicted proteins | sample MpolbnodulesMG_FD_207738 | JGI IMG/M metagenome (GOLD analysis project Ga0315915, IMG submission 207738) | Medicago polymorpha root nodule microbial communities from Los Angeles, California, United States - branched nodules | ecosystem: Host-associated > Plants > Roots > Nodule | place: USA... | reverse complement strand
AACTATTTTACTTCAATTGCAAGTTATTTTATTTCAGGAACAAATATTTGAAAGATTGAGTTTTGGAGCAAAAGAAAGGAGAATTGGAGCTGATTCGTGCAAAAAACATGAAGATCTTATACAAAAATATCTTGTGCAAAGAAATTGAAGATCCTTCACCAAAATATAAAGATGGCACGCCCCATATTGTCTTTTTGCTGCTTTTGCTTCTTCGACAAGCTGCCTATTTTAGTATTTCTGACCTAAAGTCCATGGTTTCTTATGTAACACTTTAGTGATTTAATTATTGGGGCTCAAGTCAATGTTAGACTATAAATAGAGCAGCCATCTAGCTTGTAGAATCATCTTTTGTTCTTGGAATTCAATAGCGACAATTGTTTTCTTTAATAAAAGTTCTTTTATTTTCTTGTTATTTTATTTATGTTCTTCTTTTCTCTTCTATGTCTACGATGAACATGAGTGAGTAGACTCTTCTTGTCTTGGGATTATTGGATGAGTCTAATAACCTAATCCTAATCAAACCAAGCCTCGAACCCTAATTTTATGTAAATCTACTTTCTAATCTAATTTCACCGTTTTTTATAATGAATTAACAAGTATCAAATTCACAATGCGACAACGGAGGGTTAGTACTTGTTAATTTATCATCACAAATATCATAGCGAAGCATCGAAAGAAGAATTTTGATATTGGAACAAGCGAAATTAGACAAGGATTGTAAAACATGAGAATAGTCTAGCAAACCTTGAGACAAATAAAGTTTCGTTCTTCAAGGATTCCAATAGCAATCAACCATGAGAATAGGCGTGGTTTCTAGAGGAACACACTCACTGAAATTGAAAGGAGATGTGATAGGCTCAAGAGAAACTTGTCTTTAGAAAGTAGGTCCAACATAAAGTTCTAGGTTTAGGGTTTGGTTTGTGAAGGGTTTGTCACCAAGATGAACCAATAATCCCAAGGCACTTTTATTATTATTGTTTTTAAACCGTTAAAAATCCCAACTTTTCAACTGAACTCTCTTCTAATCATTCGTAAAGGTTAATTGAATTAAACAACTCCCTGTCGGAACGATACTCTTGTTACTACACCGGTAAACCGTGCACTTGCGGATTTACTACATAAGCTATATAAGGCCGCAAGGGCCATTTTCCCTCATTCTAACATGTTCTTTCTCCCTCTAGAAAACATAACAGAATTTCTCTCTCTTCTCTCTACCCACGCCCTCCCTCTCTTCTCCAATCCTTCCAAATTGCATTACTATGAAGATTATGCACAAGTTGTGGTTCCCTCGTGATCATAGAAGTAGTAGAAGACTTAGATTGAGTTGATTCCATTTCTTTTCCTCACAAGAAGCATTCATGAAGATAAGGTTTGATGTTGGAGGTGAGTTGGAAAGTGGCCATGCATTTCGTTGTCCATTGTTAATAATGCCTTGCATTTCATTTTCCATTGTTTTTATTCATCCTGGATGGTTAAGGTACATTAGATTACTTGAAATTGAGGTTTTGATGTCAAAAACTGCATTTTCTGCACTTCTCATCTCAATCCTTTTTTGTGGCAGATCAATAGGTTATGTGGCAAGAGACGGTATGCAAGTAGCTGAATGGATTAACATCAAGTACATGTTTGTGCCGACTGCAGATTATGGTTATGGATTCAAGTGGTTACTTTAAGAATATATTGGATTCTAAGATTATTGTATAAACTGTACAAATTTTTTTAGATGTGTATATTCATTAAGGTTGTTATGTTGTAAATTTTAATGTATCTAGTACTGAAATAAGATACATACTAAATTTTCTAGATACGTTTAGTATGAGCGTTACAAAAATGCTATCAAATAAATAAACAATGAAACAAAAATAAAAGAAATAAAAAGTGGACAAAAACGAACCAAAAAAATGAGGTATTTTAAAATACCTCTTAGGGAAAAAAAATTGAATAGGGACTATGGTCTTAAGATCACTCTTAAAATCTGACGGGACAGAAAAATAGGGATAGGAAAAGAATAGCTCGTCAACACAAGCTAAAGGAGGGAGAAGAGAGAAAAGTTCTTTGACAACTCAAGAGAACTTTTTGTGTGTGTATAAGTGAGGAATGAGAGCTCTATTTATAGGTTCAATGGTTGGTGAAAATGAAAAATTGGTTTAATGGATTTTGATGGAGATTAAATGTGATAGAACACATTTTTGGTGTTTTTGGAGAGAAAGAGCTGACTCTATAATTCGGCCATGATTGGTGGCGTGGCTGAGAATTTCGGACCCTGGACATTTTTTGGACTATTCTAAGTAAGAAAAAAAAACAGAAAATAACATAACTAAAATAAAAGGTGAAAATAAAATAAAATAAAAAACTAATAAAAATAAAAATAAAATAAAAAATAAATAAAAAGACTAAAAATAAAATAAATAAAATTGAAAGCGGGCCCGAAAACGAACAAAAAATGAAGTATTTTAAAATACTTCTCTGCCGAAATTTTTGTTGAAAAGACAAAATATATTCCGGGCCAAAAGGCATGTGACAGTAGGATCTTAGGTAAAAAATTGGGGTATGACACTTCTTCTCATTTATTTTATACTATTACATGTTTTCGAAACTCACCCTTCATTGTTTGTGTTTGCTGGCTTGGCTCTGCGGTTGCGAAACCGTTGTTATATAGGTTATGAGTCTTGGAGTCAAGTACATGCCTTCCATGAAGATTTGTCTTGTGCGTCTGTTAATTTGGGGAAAAGCACCACTCTGACAGTGACACGAGAAAAGGGATATGCTTACTTATTTAGTTTTGTACAAGAAAACCATTGTCTATGATGTAAAAGAAAGTATTTTCAAAAGTAAAAATTTTGATGTTAATATTATTATAACTAGCGAAAACACGGGCACTCACGTGCCAGTATTTCCGCTCTTTTTATTGCTCTAATGTTTGAAAATTATAAACGATGTTTTTTTTTTTATGAAATTTTGATTTTAATTAAAACTAAAAATGTAAATGTTTGTTGCTTTCAAGTTACAACAAATCAAACTAACCATTGAAGATGCTTTGAACTGAAGGTGAGAAAAACACAAGGGATGGTTGAATTTCGTTGTGTTTTTCTTTAGATTTTTGTAAGTGTTTATAAAAGCTAGAACATGTTCTGATAAGAAAACAGAGTATGATTATAGTCTGAACTAAAGAACAAAGTTTGCAACAAAATTAAGATAAACACAAACAGAGAGAGAAAGGCTTTGAAGTAGAGCTTGTAAATGTTGTGCATATTCCATATTCTTCCAATGGTTTCTCCTTTTGCGAACATGTTTTGCTTTATCTGCTAAGCATACACGCTCTTCTCACTAGTTCCAAACACCTTTATGCCTTTATTCTCGAATATGATGAATTTAGCTATATACTTATATCCCACTTTGAACTCATGATACTCACTTAACAAATTTATCCATTTTCCTATGGTGGGTGTCAATTGTTGTGCATTCAAACATGAAATTACACCAATAAAATTAGATGACTAGAGCAAAAGAGAGTAGTAAACAAATCAAAGTAGTTTCAAACAACTACATACCTAGATCTAAGTGTGAAGAATAACCCTAAGCAGAACCAAACAACAATGATAAGATAGTAGAGAAAATACAACACACCAATATTTCTTTACCCAGTTCATAAAGATTTATTCTACATCTGGGGGAGAAAGAAACTCTCCAATCCTCTATGATTTAAGTGATATAAAGAGATTATAAGAAATTAGATCGCAAACTCACTAAGAACAAGAGTGAAAACAGTTTAATCAATAATCTAATGGAGTCTTACTTTTGAAGGTGTTTGTGAAGTGTTTCCTAACCCAAAAATATCACCCAAAGACACTCAACCCTAAGCCTCTAAGTTCTCTAAAAGTTCCTTTAAGCCTCTGAGTGCCTCTGACAAGACTCTCTCTCTCTCTCTCCCTCTCTCTCCAATGTTTTTAGTTGCTAAAAAAAATGATGAATAAAGACTTATATAATTAACCAAACCGAATAAAAATTGCGCCCCAATTTTCCTAGATCGCACCACGTTATGAAGCTTGTACACAACAATATCCAGTTTTAATAAAATAATTAGGAGTGGAGAAAGTTCCACCATATAAAGAATGGAACATTGAAAGTCATATTGAGTAATGATGCTTAACTTTAAATGTTGTTGACATGGAACCCATGCCAACTCAAAGAAGGCCAAATTTGGTTATTTTCACCCACTAGTTTTATTATTAATATATATCAAATATATAAAAAACCTGATTATAAAAAATAAATACCACGAGCAAGTATTTAAAGCAATCCAAGTTTAATATCCACTTTTAAGGAATTAAAAAACATGGACAAGTTTAACAAACTTGTAAGCTGGGAAAAGTACCAAAATAAAGGAAAGTAACATAAACTTAGGTTAAAGATGACACATAATAGTTTGAAAACATCATGAAATAGTTTGAGGTTCAGGAGCTTTTCTCAAGCTAGTTATTCTCCATTGATGTGCAATTTCCTTCATATTTTTTGACCTAAAATACACATCACAAAAAATACTGTCAAACAAGAGTTTTGGCTAATCTATAAGATATTTTTGTACGTCAATCAATAAATCATAAATTTAGAAGTTATGTTAATTGTAATTACAATTTTTTTTTAAAATTCAATTAGATATTTAACCGATGAGACATCAGAGTTTTGGTTCAATTGATTAAACATTTTGAACTAGAACGAAACTACAATCAAACTATTTAAGTAGTCAAACCATAAAGAATATTGATTGGCAACTCAACTGATGCAATCTTTAGATTCAGTTCAATTCTCTAAATAGTATCAGTTACTTCTTAAAAACATATTATTGACATCTATGTAACACATTAACAATTTGTCTACTATCTATTGGAAACTTTTATAGATAAAAGAAAAAACTTAAGGATCTTTCTACTTACCACAAGATGCAGATGTAGTTCATTTTTTCTTTGCTCGAGTTGATCCTTCTTCTACGTCAGCCTTTTCCTTACCAATTTGCTTCTTTGAACCATTTCTTTAATTGTATGTAGTTCATACAAGGAAAACAAGATCAGTTAGATTGTAAGTAATCTAATGGATAGATAAGAATATATTCAAAATAAAGTTAGAACTTTATCTATTTGATTGTAAATATTACTACTAAAAATAGTTGAATTACCCAAAAAAAGTGTAGACAAAAATAAAATTGATCTTCAATTCAATTCGACTACTAAACATTAAAACAAAAAAATTAGAGACTAACTCATTCGTCTTTGATCTTTATCGATAATTCAACTTTTTATTATAGTGTATATTGTGATAAAAAGTTTTTGCATACCTTGTATTTGGTGTTCGTTGAACTGTCAAAAAGTCCTCACTCTTTGCCATAGCATACAAAGCCTCAATTTGGGTCAAATATTCTATCATACCATCAACTTTGTACTTAACCTACATCCAAACAATAGTCAATTACTTTCCTAACTAATTGTATGTATATGTGGATAGTATACTCAACACTTCAAATAGATTTATAAGCTATATATATAATTCTTAACGAATATCAATTTATCAAAATTAAAGAGAAGTTTTCAGAGTAATTAGTATAATAAAATGTTAGTGATTTTTAACACTCTATGGAAAAAAAAACAAGTATAAAGAAATATACACATTGATTGGTTATGCACAAAGTTGACACTTCATTAGTCACTTTAGAATATAAGGACAACATACTCATTAGCTTTTTTCCAATAAATATCGTCATATTTATAACTAGTCAACCTTTTATTTTTTTGACAAAATAAGAAATAGATATTTTTGTGTGTGTGGATAAAGGAAATGACTATAACCATTGTAAACACACAGACACACACAAGGAGAGGATCCGAGGTTCGAACCCCAGTGATGATGTCCAACCTAGATATTTTGTCAATGTTACCAGTTGATCTAGGATCCGTAGACATAATTAAATTAAAGCAAACAAACATTAAAAAATGACAATTATAACGAGACTGACTGAGTAAGTTACATAAATTAAAGAAAACCATACTCTGAGCATATTATTCTTTTCAGGACTATAGTCTTCAATCGTTCCCAAGCATCTAACTCCATTACGTTCCTTGCAGATATAAAGTCCCACAAACTGATAAGGCTCATAAGGTTCAGTTTTAGTCGCATTTAATTTCTTCGAGTACCACGGCTTTCCCTCTGTTTTCACTTTTGTTTTTGTCTATATATATATATATATATATATATATCATCAAAATTAAAACGTATTAATTTTTATGTTAAACCAAATATTAATGAAAATGTATAACATTTATTATTGAACGTATATTTTAGTGATTAATTTCAAGAAAAATGACTCTAGTATGTACATATGTTGGAGCAGATTTTGACTTTTCCTTTTTCTTGCTCTCCTCTGGTGGGGTTACTTCAATTTGTCCAATGTCATTGACAACTCTATTTGAATAAACACCACCTTAAGAAAAGTGAAACCACTTTTGAAGTCAGTAGAATGAAATTTACATTGTATACATAGGAATTGATCATATAGGCACACAAACCTATATTGTGATATTAATTTAAAATAATTGCAATTGATTCATTTCATATTGAACATCATTATAAAAAGGGTTAATAGGTGCTTATCCCCCTTTCATTTAGGTGAATTTTTGTTTACCCACCGTAAATGGAAAACTTGGAGATTCGTCCTTATAAAATGTAGATTCTTTATTTTGGATCCTCATGGAATATGACTGTGTAAACTTGCTTATGTGGCGCACTGGATCTTATTTTTTTGATTAAGTGGCGCACTGACTGTATAATTTTTTTATTGTATCTCACCTACATGCCATTGTATATAATTAAAAAGAAATTAAAATGCAGCTACACCATCATAGAGGGCTAAGGGTGTTAATCTTCACTAATCCTCTGCAACACCATCAAACACATCCAATATAATTGTGTTCTCCACTCTCTCCAATCAACAACAACAATGCAGCAATAACAACAACGCATTAACAACAACAACAATTCATACTTTAAACACTTTAAAAACATATTCACATCAACATCTCACATATCCATTTCAAATTCTTCACTTAAGTTATCTTTAACCGAACAATTCTTCTTTCCCTTTTATTTCTTTTATCATTTTGAAATCAACAACTTTACATAAAAATCTAGCAACAACTTCATCACATAATTCAACAACTTCACCATCCAACAACAACAAATAAGTGTTAATCCAACAACAACAATAAATCCACAAAACCCTTCTAGAAAAACAAATCAACACTCAAAATTTTCATAACCCAATGAATCGCGAGTCAACACTATATGGGTATGAAAATTAAAGATTCAAAAAACTGTTTTTCTCTATAATTCATCAATATACACAAACCCAAAAAAAGCCCCAAAAAACGAATTTGTAGAGGAATCGAATAATAAAACATAGATATGGAGTTCGAATTGTAGGGGAAACAGAACTATATTATGGACAAGAAAAAAATGAATTTGAAGAGTAAAAACTGAATTATGGCTTTCGAATTGTAGATGAATCAAATAATAAAATCGAATTTGTAGAGGAATCGAAGAATAAAAAAAATTATGAACTTTTGATTCGAAGGAAGGGGTTTGGAAGATGGAAAATTTGAAGGAAAATGAGTTTCAATCGAAGATAAATTTGTAGTTAAAAAAAATTAAGATGAAGATGATAGTGAGAGAGTGAGAGAGAGAGAGAGAGAGAGAAGAAAACACGATGATGATGTTTTTTAGTTTGTTTCTTGTTTTTTATTTATAAAAATATTAACATGTTATTGCATTACCAAGGTGTACCAAAAACAAAATGAAAAAAGAATTTCAATTACACATTCAGCGCGGCACATAAGTAAGTTTGCACAATTATATAACCTGAGGGTCCAAAACCAAAGAATCTACATTTTACAAGGGAGAATCTCTAAGTTTTTTTAGAGGGGGATAGACCAAAATCCGCCTATATAGCAGGCGGTAAACACCTATTAACCCTTATAAGAATAGTGTACTTTGACATTACATCTTCCATTTTCTCAAATACATGAATGTGTATATATCATGACAGACATGCACACATATAAATGTGCATGTATACATACAAACATTAACCTTACATCTATAAAAACATGATATCTTTAATATTGTGATATCAAAGCTAATTGGTGCACAACTTCAAGGAGATAACAATTCCATGTATGCTATAATCATAAGTTAAGTAACTTTTGATTATTTGCAAAGAACATTGTATGATTTAGTAAACTACTATGTCGAGACTTAAAGGCCATTAAGACAAGGAAAACTTATTTCCATACCAAAAGAATTTACCAAGTACTCATAAAAGAAAAATAGTTCTAATTTTTTGTATTTCTCTAAATGTGTATTTTCAGACAAAAATACAACATTATTCTATTCCTATGTGCATTTTTTGAATCATGTATGATTTATTAGAAATATGTAAAGTTAGGAAATTGCATAAAACCCATTGTCCGATAAAATATTTTTAGGTTTATAATCAATCAAATTTTTTCTTACTTGGAAAATTTCCCCTCCTCCTTTTTGAAGTGGGTGTCTCTCCAGCTGCAGCAACCTTTTTCATTTTATTTTCAATAGCTTTATCTGTACTACTATGACATTCATATACATTTAATCACAAAATAATATAAATATTGATAAAAGATAAAAACAAGGTGAAAATTATTGTTAATATAAGAGATAAATTGATAGAAATGAAACATTAAGATAAATATTTCTATATATTACTTTATTATACCTGGGTGGTGGTGCTGATACTTGTTGGAACCTGCATATATCTTCCTTGTTTGCCAAATTTTTTATAATTTCATCAAAGGTCAAATACTCCATTCGGTTATCATTTTGGTACAGAACCTAAATATTTAAATAACTAATGTTAACATACAAGTTAATCGATAATAAGTTTAAAGTAAAATCAACAATTTATAGAAATTTTAAAAGAATGATTTTCTTAGCATCATTAATAATAGCCAGTATCATAGAAAGAATTTAATTTTGATACGATTTCATTTTGTGTTTTAAACTGTGGATTGCATCACATGATGGGTCCAAAATGTTGCGGTTGCAGCAATGCCCACAATCGATTCAAGCCACAATTTAATTCGAATTGTAAATCACAATGAAAACTTCACCCAGTGAGTATAACATAGTGGGTACCATAACCATATTGCACCTCATTTTACTATGAAATTTCCGCAATGGAAGTGACCACAATCACATCGGCAACCACAACCATAATTTTACCATGTAGTAAGTGAAAAAAAACTTTAGACAATTTTCAAGTAGATATAATTAAATTGAAGAATTCATGTCAATTGTTTTTAAAGTCAAAATTTTTTAATAAACCAACTATTATGACTGTTGTCGATGTATAAAACCCTTTCACCACTACTACATTTTATATGAAGTCAATCCTAATAAAAATGTCAAAATTTATTATGTTAACATATATGCGAATAATATAAAAATTAACTTAAAGGAAAATGTATAATAATTAGTTCATGTGTTACAATGGATCAATTATATATAAATGAAGGAACCCATACTTCAAATAGATTCGCTGAGGGTATGTATTTAGTGATAGTCCCAAGAGCTTTAACCCCTTCAAATTCCTTATAGATGTCACAACCTTTTACTTTGTTAGGTTCTGGCACATTCTTATCTTTTTCAAGATTGTCACTTGGTTGAACTCCATTTGCATTCTGTGCACAAAAGTGAGAATAAAAATGTAAAACATCGAATAAGAGAACTTTTTATATTTAGTTTTCATCAAAAACATGCAAGAACGTTAAGTTTGTGTATAGTTTAGCCTAACCTCTTTTTTTCCACAAGTTTCGACAATAATCTTGTTGACAACTCCAGTGGAAGATGAACCAACTTCAACTACAAATGATTCTTTTTAGAGATTAGAAGAGTGAATTTTACACGATATAAATACATTTGTATATGTATTAGACACACATGTATATTGTTTACACGTGCATACATATTATTATTGAGAACACACATATGATACACCAACAAGGTCGATCCTAAGACTTTAGGTGCTATGGGGCATCAATAATGGTGTGCCCTTTTTATTATTTAAATGCATTTCTTCTCATATTTTTTTGTTGCAAAAGATTTATTCATAAGTATATACTTCAAAGTACTAAGTAAAAATAATACTTCAAAGCATTTCTTCTCTACAAAAATATTTTCAATAGCGTTAATCAAAGCGAGTTAAAAACAAATATGTGTATATACTTCAAAGTACTAAGTGAAAATAATATTTTAGTGCCCCTAAAAAATAGTTCCCTGAGTGGCCACCCCTCCCATCCATTCTCAGGTCGAGCCTTATGCACCAATAATAACATTAATAGATGTACTTCAAAGAGATAATAGCTTCTTGTTTTAAATTAGGTGATTTTATTGTAATAATAATAGAATGCTTATTCTAGTTCAAACTCACACACAAACACATACAAAGATTCATACATACATATACATATAATCATTAAGAAAAACTAAAACCCCAACCATTTCCCAAGCTGATCATAACACAATTTGTAGGATATAATGATATTTTATTATTTATATTTAGATTTTGTATTAGAAAAATTATTTCTGTTGAAATGAAGTGACTTTATACTATTAATATAATTGTATCTATGTTTTGAAAATTGAACTTGAGAACAAATCATTAAGACCTCACTGGTCATTGCTAAATCATTCAACAAATATGAAACTCGATGAAAAAAATGTAGAAAAGTAAAAGACAAATTAACATTAATAATAATAAAAATGTAAAATCAAATGAATGACAGTTGAACCATAAAAAAATTACTATATATATTATCGATTTTAGTGCTAAATAATGAATTGAATTGGATTAACTCTAATATATTAAAATTCACAGCAACCTCTTGTTCACATTCCCTAAGAAAAACAAACTCTTATTTACATAGTCAACCTAAGAATCAGACCAACAGAACACTATTTACACATTGTTCACTGCTAAATCACACTGTTTGGATAAAATTTTAATGATACGATGATCTCTGCTTTGCTTACTATACTCCCAACATAAAACCAAATGAAATGAAATGAAAATAATATCATTTTTTTATACAAATATTCACAGTTTAATCGAAAACAAGAGAAAGAATATAAATTCAATCTAAATTAAATAAAATTTGATGGATCATGCATAAATATTACATATTGAAGGATCACAAATAAATTACCTCTCTTAACAAAACATTTATCATTATCTTTGTTGTCCATTTTGATATGAAGATGTTAAAAATCCTGAACCAAATCAATCCAAGAATCACAAAATCAAATTTGATTACTTTGATAGTTAGAAGATCCAAAATATAGGCAAATAATCATGAGAAACATGCATAAATATTAAATCAAGAAGTACATCTTCACACCCTCAAATTTTGTGAAAGAAAATCTAATTAATGTACAAAGTGAATCTCTGAAAAGAAATGTTTGTAACAAAGTGAAACTATAAAATTGTATATAAGTGTTGTTAACTTCGTTTAGCTATGTTATGTGTCAAGAATATTCTCCAAATGAAATTCAAAATTCACACGTCAGTTACCCCAATTATTCATTGCCACGTGTACATTTTTATTTGGCTTAAATATGAAGTTTTTCTTGACAAAAGATTTAAATATATAGTTAATTTATCAGTGTATTTTCCCAATATCTTTTTCTTATGTGGTTTTCATGAACATGTATATCAAGGTGATACTTAACATGACCCTGTTAAATTTATTCACAATGGACTATGTTTATAATGGATCGTTGTTATGCGTGATCAAACTAATTTAATGAAAAAAAATAGTTTAAGGAGATTAACATCGGTGGTTTTCACAAGGATCTCTAATTCGTTAATAACCAATTCAAGAACAAGAAAAATGGTTTGCAAAAATATAAAATGGGTTTTTTTTGTTTGTTTCGCATAACATCGTGCAATATATGAGAAATTCAAATAAAAATCAAGCAACCACTGACTTTAGGTATACTTCATTTATTCTATCCATAATAGATTATGCTTAATATTCTTTCAAATTTCAAGGCCTTATCGATTATAGAATTAACTAAACAATCGTCAATTAGTTTTATGCGAATTCCATTTGATTAAGCATCAGAATGTGTCCGATTAACCATGACAGTGAACAAGTGTGATAAAGAACACGATTAATGTCAAAATAATTCAATCAATACCATAACTAAGCACCATAGGCTTCATCATTTTCTACCCGAACAAAATTAAACAAGCAATAAATCAATTCAAATAATCTCAATGGTAAAATCTAAAATGAATTGAATAAGCATCAATAGAATCGAGTTTATGCACACAAATAAAGATACATGAAATTGATAAAGAAAGAAATAAACATGTAATTGATATAACATTAAAACCCGAACCTGAAGAATTGATAAATGAAGTGAACTTACACCTATGGATCGATCTAGGGTTTTAGGTTTCCACCATAATAGGTTTGCACAAAATATGTATTTTGAAAACGGCTGAATGAAAGATGGTTTTCGAATCTAGAAATTATTATTATTTATATGGCTAAATAAAAAACCTAATCTCATTTGGGTCTAGATAGATTTATCATGACATGGGCTATAAATATCAGCCCAAAATATTAAGTGGTCCAAAATCGTAATCAACTTCAGGGCTTTAGAGATGCACATTTTTGACAAGTAAAACGTCTGAACTGGGCTACGGGTCAAATATAAAACTTGTATCTTTATTCCTTAGATTTCAAATTCTTATGTGCATGCCTCAAGCCGATAACCACAACGAATCTTATGGTTTGCTCAGTGAACATGGGTAAGAACACATTAAATATAAAAATTAATCTAAGAATTACCTTAGCAATCAAGTCAGACTCAAAATATAGAAACATACTAAATATATGATATTAAACATAAACAACTTTATAAAGGTCAGAATACAAAGCTATAAACAATGTGCAATACTACATCAATCAAATTCTATTAAGGATTGTCTCTACGGTTCGACTATGAAAATCACTAAGTATTTCCTTGTGGACGTATAGACCAATAGGGACCTACCACAACATCAAATATAGGTTAAGTTCATTTAACTACACACTAAAGGAATGAGTTAATTAACATCATACTTAAGGGTCAAGTGTCCTGAAATTATGGCACGTAATGGACAGATGTCGTATACGATGTCAAGATGATGTACGTTTGATTAGCGTACTTGCAAAATGGCAAGTGTACCAGTCGTTTTCATCAAGTAATAAAGTTAGTAAGTAGAGTATCGTATAAACATGGATTGTTCTTTTCGTCTGCAATTATTGTTACCCTTTTTTGTAAGTTTTGACGGTATAAAAGTGAGTTGCAATTTTTATCTATTTGCAAAAGAGCGAATTTACCTGTTTTTGGTTGCAGAAAAGTAAGCAGCAGTTAGGATTCTTCGAATCCCCTCTGTATATTTATCGTTGGATAATACATAATCTAAATGTCGCGTTTATTTATCTCTTGGTAACTATAAAAGGGATAAGGTCGTTGGGAGTTTCCTAAATAGGTAGGGCACCACCTGACCCAATTAGCATAATCCACTGGGTACCTAATTAGGCCTTTCTCTCCGATGGCTAGCTGCACCTGCTGATCGCATGGTGATCCTTACGTGCGGGGTCTTGTTAATTCAAAGATAATTGAAACATAAGCTTAAATTGGCATTCTAGTTCAGCCCATCTATGAATCTTAGGACACTCATAACACACTCTCTCTAAGCTTACTTAGTAGTTCTACAAACGGGTAGCCCTAATCTACATCCTTACTAAGGGTTTCAAGAGAATGGTCTTACTAGGTTATAATCTTAAGTCGGACAGCTAGGTGCTTGTTTCCCTAATTACTAACCAGTTAAATCCTAGCTTTGGTAATGCACCACATGGCCCAATGGGTATCATCCACTGGGTACCTACGTCTAGGGTCAACAATTCCTATGGTATCTTTGACTAATTAATAATTACTTACTTCCTAGACATATAGTTAACGGTAAAAGGATATAAATATCAAGATATAAGCATCCAATTAGTGAAAACAATATTAGGTCCTACACAACCTAAGTACCTAATCTTGGGTTGCACCTCTCACAAAAATAAAACTACTTCCTAATAAAATTCTATAGTGGACAAAAGCATAAATAAAATAAATAAAGGACAAATTAAATAAAATAAATATCCAACAAAAATATACAGAGGTTAATCTTAGAACACTAACCTAAAAAGATTTAGTTACAGATGGTAACTAAAAACAAATTACTATAGATAAAAACATACCCTAGAAAATCAAGGAGAAAATATGAACTCTCCATAAGCTCCAAAGTCGCCTTCCTCTTGAACTGCTTCAGTTCTGAACGAGAAATTCTGAATGAAGAAGGCTAGTATTTATAGTGAAAGTTTCTACTTGGGTTTGGGCTAAAAGTGCGGGCTTTACCCAAAATAATAATAGGAAAAGACAAATGTGCCCCGAGTTTTCAGGCGCTCGAGGCACATTACTAGCATGCCTAGCACATGAGAGTGTGGCAAAAGCCATGCCCTAGGCGCATGGTAGCCTCTCCATGTGCTAGGCACATTTGTCATGTGCTAGGCGCATGCCTTGTCCTTCCTGGGCCCAAATTCTCCGATTTTCTGTTGTTTTAAGTCTTCATCTTCAAATAACTTGCCTCAGGACTTGGGAACAAAATTCCTCCCATTTGTAGGTCTTTTGAGGCCTCTTGAATCTTCATTCTTTGCTTCTTGAATCTTCACAATTCATAGGATGTTCTTGATTTGCCGATTTGCATGATTTCTTCGTGAAGTACTTCAAAAACCACCTCAAATTATTTATGCAATTGTCTTAGTAATGTCAACTTTTTGATAAGTATTTATGCAATTGTTTTATCTTGGACCAAAATATTCTGGAGGCAGTTATATAATTGATAAAGTAATAATTCAATGAGGACCGGAGAACACTGGATTATAATGTAAAATGAATACCAAGAGTAAGGAAGAGAGAATAACACATGAGAGTTATCCTGATTCACCAAACCCAGCTACTTCCAGTCCCCACACTTCGTGTGAGATTATCCACTATAGTATTCAGCTAGCAGAAACTTCTGACTAACACTATAAAGTCTTGATCACACCAGATCAGTCCAGAACCACTGTATTTTTAACCTCAACAGGCTTCTTACACTTTGTATGGTGATTGGTTTTGTGTTGATCTTGATATCTCAACACATGAAACTTTAACAAACACAAACTCAAAAGGATAATGATACAATAAATATAGTGAGAGATTATGGAGTTTGCTTATGTTTGTTGAAGAGCTTGATTGAGAGAATGATTAAGAGATTGATTGCTTTTTAGAGATAAGTTTTTTTGTATTTCAAACTCTTGCCATAAACCTTCAATGACCTCTTCTATTTATAGAGCACGAATAGCCTTTGAGGACAGGTCACCAAAGAGCTGTTTGAATCCATTTCAAACTTAAAAATGCGCTCCAAAAGTTGCTTGGGGAACAAGTGTGCAAGCAGTCTTCAGAAAACGTTCTCAAGAACGTTTTTTAGTGATCCAACCATAACTTGGGCATGAAGCAACACGTTTTTGCAAGGTGTCTATGAGCTATTTGCCTATTTTCAGAAACTTGGAGGCCACTTGAGATGATGTACTCTTGATGTCATTGCATGATGTCATATAATGATTCCTTTGATGATGTCTTATGAAAATATCATTTGAAGAAACTTTCTTTAATGGACCTTTTTCCATTTATTCCTTAATGGGTCGAAAATCTCATGGGGCCTATACAGATTTTATTCCTTTGTAATCTTGTGGCCCATGTGCACATATTTGTCTTTGATTGCATTGATTTATTTTTGCCTTTAAAAGTTTTAAAAGAGTCTTTATCCTTAAGATCTATATTCCCATCTTTAATGAGACAAAGAGAATCAATTTCAATTTAGATCTTTCTGATGCAGATATTGAATGTGTGCAAAAAATCCCATTTGTCTATTGCTTGCTTTTGGTATTTTGTTGGAAACGCTTTGCGATCATTCTCATGAAACATGCTCACAAAATTCATTAGTAGATAACAAGATAAAATTTGTTTGTTATCTTTAAAACATCAAAAGAGGATTTTGCTTTCAACAATCTCCCCATTTTTGATGATAACAAACATTTAAGAATTTAATCTTGAAAGGAATTAAAACTAGTAATTTTGATAAAGTGTCTTTAATAATTTAATCAATTTCTCCCCCTCAATTTTAGCATTTAATAATCATATATAAAAAAAATTGAGAATGCATATACTTTTTATGAACCAACATGTCATTTTTCATTCATTGCAAAAGTTCATACATGGTACAGGTTCATCAAAATAGACATAATATAAATATTGCATCAAAAACATAAAAACATAGTACTGGATAATATTTGCAGCATAGCAAGCATGCAATAGACAACATCATAATAGTTTTGCAACACTATAGGCATGCATACAACAAAATATAATTATAGCAGCAAAATATAAAGCAACAAAATATAAAGATGATCCAGAGATGTTTCTGTTCTTTCTTTTCCCCCTTAACTATCTCCCCCTTTGTTTCATCAAAAAGGAGCAGGTGCCTTCCATCACTTTGGAGTAGGAGAGGAGTCATCAGATGAGGAGTCCTCATGGGCAGGAATGAAATAATATGGTGGTGGAAAAGGTAGTTCAGCAGGTGGAGGAACGCTATAACGAGTGCTCAAAGTGTGCAAAATCTAACCTCTTTGAGTTTGATTTTCCATCTTGTTATACACATGATAGCTTAAACAAGCTTACTAACCTTCAAGAAGCCTACGCAGATATTTCTTGATTTTGCTCAAATCCTTCTCAATTTTAGACCGTTTAGTGGATGGAGCAGCCTTTGATGGATTAGAAGGCAAGCTAGGACAATTGGATTGCAAAGTAGTGAAAGAATCCAATGGATTTGACAATCAAATCGAGGAAGAGAATTGAAGAACTTGCTGATTGAAGTGGAATTGAATAATGGAGAGAAATCAGTTTGAGGTGGAGAGGTAAAAAGCTGACTGGTGTTGGACACTTTTGTAGGTGGAGGAAGTTTTGATTTGAAACTTTGAAGAACCTGAGTAGCTTGGATATCATTAAAAATAGCAGTTTGATTTCCAAAATCTTCAAGGAGGTCTTGGTGTTCCTCTAAAATAGGAGATTGTTGTTGAGAACGATCTGGACAGCGTTCTGCATAACGTTCTTGAGGAGGAATTGGAGTATTTTGAGGAGGATTTTGGGGAGGATCTTGAGGAGGATTAGATTCAGAATCAGAGTTGTCATCCTCGTCTTGATCCCTTTTCCTTTTAGAGGGAGTCAGAGGATATCCTGCCTCAGACTTCATATGACTGACATTTTTGGCACAAAACTTAGAGATTATCCACTCAGATTCTTCACCATCCAAATTAACCTTAAGTTCTCTAAAGAGCCTAATGAGAATCATGCCATAAGGAAGACCATGTCGTGGGTTTTTGTCTTTTATAGCAGAGATCATGTGATGGAGAATCACATGAGGCAGGTTCAATCTAACTTCATAAAACATACAGTAAATGAGCAAAAGGTCATTTTTGGTGATTTTCCCATGGTTACCCTTCCTAGGAATAAGGCTGTGCTGACTCATTAGGTTTAACATTTTGGGAATATAGTGTAGGTTTGCAGAGACAAAATCAGTTTTGTTGGCTTTGAAGATGTATTGAAAAATGTCAATTAGGTTGACCCTTAAATCTAAATCTCAATTTTCTCCATACACACAGAATCCATCAGAGGGAAGATTTAGGTGTTTAGCAATGAGCTCAGGAGTGAGAGAGATTTGTTTACCTTTGATGGTTGAAATGATTAAACTTTTCTCAGAGTAAGCTTTGGCTTGGAAATAGAAAGTTTGAACAACCTTTTTGTATGTTTTCTCTCGAATTTGAAGGAAGTTTGTCCATCCCATTTTCTCTCAAATTTGACAACCAGTTGACATTTAACTCTCTTGGGTGTATTCCTACTGGAATGAAATCAGTAGAATTTCTTTCCCTTAAGCATAGAAGTGTCTGCACCCAAGTTCTTAGAACTTTTACTTCTTGCAAATTATTATCAACTCCCTTCATCCAATCTTGAAGCTTTTGTTGAGCAGAGTCTTGAGCATCCATACAAGTTCTCTGAAGCGCAGACAGATATAGTCTACTCTTTCCTTTAATCTCTTCCATGACTTCTCATAGCTTTCCTTATGAATAAGGTCATTCCTAGCTTGAATCAGCTTGTTGAGCTCTTGAAATATGTTCTCACACACATCTGCTAAGATAGTAGAATTTAGAAACAGGGTGGGTGGAGAAGGAACTTTTGTTTTGGCAGGAACACATGGTTGAATAGCTAAGTTTGAAGCTGAGGGTTGGTCATTTGTAGGTATAGTTGGGGTATTGGTCTCTGAAGGTTCATCAGGAACAAAAGTAGAGGATGAGTTAGATATCTCAACCTCCATGTTAGAAATTTCTGGTTCACTGATTTGTTCAACAAAAGATTGAGACTCAATATGGTCAGGGATGACTGGAATGGTGGTTGAGGCTGTTTGTAAGTTTGGTGTTTGTTGTTATGGGCTTTCTGAAGCAACTTCACCAGAAGCTACCTCAAAGGCTTTTTCTAGTTCAGACTCAACACCAGGTAATTCACCTAAGTAGTGATTGACCAGTTGATCTAAAATAGATGGTTCTGAGCTTTTTGAAGGTGAATTTGGTTGAGGTGATGAAGTTTCAACTAAGTTTGCAGATTCAGAACCTGCTTGTTCACCTATAGTTTCTGTATCAACAGGTGCAAAGTTTAGGCGTTCAACAACAGATGGTTGGTTGAGATGTGATGATGTAGAGATGTTTGCAGATACTGACCCTGCTGGTTCAACAACACCCTCTTCATCTTAAGACACATACTCTGCTATCTTCAGCTTTCTGACAGCAGTTTTTCTTTTCTTCTTTGGAATTGAAGGTTGAGGAGGTTGAGCTTGGGAAGTGCTAACAGCTTTGCCACTTCTGCTCCTTTTGTTCAGAACCGTATTAGCATCAAGGTCCTGAACTTCTTCTTGAATGGTTGGTACAGCAGGACCAACTTCATTCACTTTAGTAGAAACCTTCTCCTTCTTAGCTTTCTTGGAGGGGTGTTCAGAAGCATCTTCCAGATACTCATCTTTAGTGAGTGCTTTCCTCTTGGTCTTTCTGCTCTTTGCTATTGGCAAAGAACCACCATACATGGTTTCAGGAACATCTTCAAGCCTGATCCTCTTACCAATTGTTGCAAAGTGATCTTTGATGTAGTTCATCTGAACATCAAGAGGATCTTGTTTGCAGATTGTAGGAAAATCATCCATCAGGTTGGACATTGTATCAGATTCCTTAAGATCTGTGTTGAGCTTTGTATACGCTTCCTTCCTAATCAAATTCATGTTCCTGAGAGTTCTTCCATTGAAGATCTTGCCTGTTTCAGTATCAAGTTGTTCATCAGTGAAGAAATTGACATTGCTAAGAGCTTTCAGGATCCCTCATTGATGAAGGATCTATGAGATAAGCCTTCCATAGGGAACCCAGCATCTTCTATTATCCTGGCTTTCCCTGAGCTCTTTAATCATATGCTTGAAAATGTACTTGGGCACATTTGCTTTTTACTTCGTGATGAAGCAATGAAGGAATATTCTGTGCTCCAAGGAGGGTTGATCACTACCACCGCCTTTTGCTAGGAGGTTCTCATTCTAGATTTTCAGGAGCATTTTCTTCTCCATGCTCAAATCACAGTAGGCACCTTTCTTTTTGCTGTTGAACATTAACTGATTTACCACTTCATTCTAAGGACTGGTCTTGCTGTTACCTATACCACCTTTGTAATTTCCTTCTGAAGATCTTCTGAGAACAAAGGAAATAATTTCTTCTGAAATGAAAACCGAGATGCCCATGATGCTTGACCTAATTTCAGTGCATCTGAATGGTTCCAAACCCATTTCTTCCCTTGATTTTCCTTCCATAGTAGGATTAATCAACACTTTTTCAGTTTCTTCCAACTTAGCAGCCATCCTGTCATAAACATGCGCTCTAACCCAGAAGTGTCTCACCAGTGTCTTGTATGTTGGACCATTCAACATATTGAAGTAGTCCATGAGATGTTGTGCTTCGTAGTAACTTATCATGTCACAGCCGTGATGTGCTAATGAAGTGAAGTCCACCGGATTCTCAATTTGAATCTTAAGATCCCATTCTTCTAAATACATGGTTATTCCTTTAATCTCATAAGCAGGAGCTTCTTGCATGGTTGATTCTAGAACAGAGCTTGAAGACGCCATTGATGTTGAAGAGAAATTTAGGGTTCTAGGGTTTTGATTGAAGATGAAGAAGTTTCGCACAGATTCAGTATGACAAAAACGCAAGTGTAGGTTGTGAAGTGAGTAGTGTGCGTTTTGTCTAAGTGTTTTGAGTAAAAACGTTTGCAATTCATAAGGGGACAAACAAACACATCATTAATGACGTGGGGGGGGCGAGATAGTACATTCAAAGCATAAATTCATCATTGCCTACTTACGTTATACACCAATACAATTAAGCCACGTTAGAGGATCTCAGAGTAACTGCCAAGTTAGTGGGACATGTGTTACTGAAAGTAACTTCCAACGTTTCCACTAACTCTGCTATTCAGGAGCACAAAGTCCAGCTTTTGGAGTTCAGATGCTGATGTCATCTTCAGAAGCATATTTTCCTCAGAACCTCAATAAAGAGCTTCGGATGGACTTATAGCTTCTGAACAACTTCAGGACCTAAATTCCTATTCAGGAGCAAGCAGATTTAATCAGACACAAAGTGCATGTTCAAAATTTTCTTTATAAAATCAAATCTTTCCACAGTCAAAGGCTTTAAATATATCAGCCCATTGATGTTCAGTATTGTCGCGCCATTTTTCGGAGATCAAGGCTATTTGATTAGCTTTTGACTCACTATTTTATTTCACGACTGAACATTTAATTTTAAGAGAAAAGGGGAAAAAAGTTCGAAACACCCCTTTGAAAAGATTTAGGGTTCGGGGGTTAGTTACATAAAGGGAAGGTGTTAGCACCCTTTATGTCCGTAGTACTCTACGGGAACCTCTTGGTTTTATT
>Ga0315915_1003077_pt1 | contig 21240 bp, 16 predicted proteins | sample MpolbnodulesMG_FD_207738 | JGI IMG/M metagenome (GOLD analysis project Ga0315915, IMG submission 207738) | Medicago polymorpha root nodule microbial communities from Los Angeles, California, United States - branched nodules | ecosystem: Host-associated > Plants > Roots > Nodule | place: USA... | reverse complement strand
TAACCACTATGCCACTTCTATTTTTGTTGAAATATTGTTGCTTCCAAAAATGAAATACATGACTAAAACATTTTTTTTAAAGCCCCAACCGCCTAACGGTTTCCTCTCACATAACAGTTATTTTTTATTATTAGTGTTACCTTTATTGATAGTAGTTTTTTTTTTTGTACGCTAACTACGTGTTACGATATTAAAGTTGCATCTTTAAAATTGTAGATAATTTGACTGATCCATATGATAATTTTTTCATTAGAAACTTCATTTTTTCCTGTAATTTTGTCGGCCTCTTTATTTCTCCTATATTATAGTACATGAAGTTTTTGTTTTGACTTTTTATTTGCAAAAATCACTGTAGTAGACTATAGCATTACTTTGTTTTGGCAAAGTAATGACTTTTACTCATATTCATTTTTGTTGATTTCCATATTAATTTTTGTTGATGCAGACTAAATGTTGTTAATTTGCTTCTTTGAGATTGTGCATGTCGATCACTCTTAATTGAGGCAATTTGATATTTTATATATGAAACTCTACAAATACCCGTGCCGTTAGAGTCTAGTTTATCAAAAAAGAAAAAAGAAGAAGATATTGGTGGGTAGAGGGGTGACCGATTTCCCCAATCGAAGGCAAAACCCTTGTTCCCAAATCGCTTCTCTCATATCATATGGCGTCCTCTCTCTCTTCCGATTCTTCCTCTCACCGCCGCAAGCGCCACCACCGCAGCCGCCGAGACCGCGACAACAAGGACTCCCTTAAGATCCGAAAGAAATCCAAGTCTCACTCTCACACAAAACGACGCCGCAAGCATCATCGCTACTCCTCCGATTCCGATTCTTATTCTTCTTCCTCCCTCTCTGATTCATCCAGGTAGGTTCCTTTTCAATTTGATTCCACCATCACAGGTTTAATTTAATTTAATTCAATTTACGATCCATGAATTTTATGTAAATAGCTGTCAATCAGAATTAGTTTGTTCGTAATTTTTGTGTTTATGTTACTAGTACGCATAATTGCTTTTGTTTAGGAATTGGAATATGTTAATAATTTAATCAATTGATTAATCTGGTTCATATCATAACACAATATTTGTTATATCAGTTCTTCTGACAGTGAGCATGAAACATCTCATCATTCAAAGAAGCATAAAAAGAGCTATAAACCGAAGAAGGTGATTTGCTGCTACTACAATCTTTACTAGTTATATACTTTTCCATATATCTTACATCTTCCTTTCCTTGCTAGAATAAGGAAAAGGAGCGAAGTAAAGGCCATCGTCATAAGCGGCATAAGCACAGCTTAAAAGAGGTAGGTCACTTTTTTTCGTACATGCCTACCATATTGGCTTGTTTAAATTGTTTGTATTCTTCGTGTTCAAAGTTTCAACATGGCTGAAATATCTACCCTGTGTGGGTACTTAATTTCATCTACATCATTGTTTTGTTCGTAAATTCGAGTCAACATGCTCAATGCTAATTGCTCGAAGTTTTTCTGCACAGACATTCATCCATACTAAGATTCATCAACTTATGACACACCTCTATAAATATACTATCACATCATCTTCTACACCTTGAAAATATTGGTCTAATGTCATTGTTCCTTTTCTCGTACTAAAACTTGCATAATAGAGGGGGGAAAAACTAATTTTGCTGCGACTTGGCACCCCCTCCCCAACTTCATGTATGTTACTGTGTTTGGTAGAATCCAGTCTTAGATGCTTATGATACTTCCTTCTCTATTTTATTATGTCTTGGCTCTTTGAAATTGGAGCTGGTTCTGTGGCATGTCTTGGCGCTTGACTTGCTTGGATTTTGTTTCTTGGTCGGGTTTTTCCTGGAAATGGGAGTTTTATATAGAAGCCGAATGGTGAAAGGAGCAGCAGCCCTGTGCAGCTTTCCAAGGTTATTTTTTTTTTATGATCTGTCTCAGAAAGTCAATGCAAGTACTTGCTTATATGATTCTTCATTTTGATAGTTTTTTTTTTGTGCTTGATCAGTTTTTAGGGCGCAACAAAGATGATGGTGTCCGTCGTAGTGCCGTATCTGGCAAGAAGGTATTAATGTAGTATTTGACAGTTATCTTTTTCTTGAGTGTTGTTATTTGCAGTAGCAATATTGATTATTCTTTTTGTGTCATTGTAGATTCTTCTCAAACTTGATAAAACAAAGGAAGATAAGGAGGCCGAGAGCAAGAGAAATGAACTGCTGAACTTTTTAAATGCTAGCTTTGATTAGCACTGTGAAGGTATGGATTTGTTAAGAGGGTACATCAAAGTCAACAATGAATCAATTTTACTTGGGTGCGTAATTATTTTGTTATTATTAGAATCAAGCAATCTAAAATTTAGAGGGGGTGGGGTGCGGTAAAATTGTACTTACAATTGAAAGACCGCGATCAAGTTTGTTCAACATGTGTGGTTTACAATCAATGGTTTCCTCGTTTATGGATTTTGTGATGAGCTTTTGTAAGATGACAACCTTTGACCTCACCAGATTCATTGAGATTAGTCGGTCATTGTTTTATGTGCCATTTTTTTTTAATAGTTTTCCCCTCTATTGTTATTATGGGCTCATATGTGACTGAATTGACAAATTTGAATTTGAATTACATATTCTGATACACAAGGGTTTTAGGTTTGATTGGCTGTTCTTTATCTTTGCATCATTTTTTTGTACTAAGTACTGACTCTAGGATCCTTGTTGAAACATATGGTATGCCTATGCCTTGTAAACTTGACCTTGGAATGGAGCAACCTCTCCTCTGTATGTCTGCTTACGCCAAAATGTTTTTGGGAAATGTTAACGAGTGTCCTAAAGACACTCTTAACAACCTTAATTATGCATTCAATGCTTGGAAATTGAAGTATGACTTTTTCAATATGCATTTTCTTAATTTGGAATCATTAAAGAGCTCTTAGGGTACTCGTTAGCAAGACCATTTTTTTAAGAGATAGTTGTAAATACAATTGAGTAGGTATTTTTCGGGGTGGGGTTGGGAGCTATGCTTCTAAAGATTTGGCAAAATTAGAAGAAGAGATGGATGGGGGGCTTTGATGCTCATGGTGTCTTGTATGTATCAACTGGTGAATTAAAACAGATAGTTTCTTCTTGTTGCAGGCATCCGGCCTTCATTGATGTTTCTTTTATTCACGGGTTAACTTGAACTAATCATGTGGTTTTTTTTATTAACTTGAACTAATCATATGGTTTTTTTTACAATTAATGCTTATTCCTTGTTGAAATTGTGCTGTAATACAATCTAGAAATTTTGATAAACAAATAGTTGGTGGGTTGTTAGAGCATCTCTAATGGTCTATTTTTAAGGAACCTAGAAATTTTGAGTTTCATATTCTACCATTTTTATTTACAATGCTACGTTATACTTATGCAATTCATACATATTTTGCTCTAATGATAAAAATAAAAAAATAAAAAACTAAGGTAGCCATGTCAAATTTCTCTAACGGAGAAAAGAAACAAGGAACGAGTTTATTCTTCTATGGAACATATTTAGATATTCTCATTAGAGATGCTCTTATGAGTACCGTGGGTGTATCATGAGCCAAATTGAATGCTGCAAAATGTTGCCCTTTGCATAAAATTTTCATTGTACCAGACAGTTAAGCACTTCATCTTCAATGGCATAATTACAAACTCCGTAATTTGCCACTGAGAGATTCGTTTTACTTAAAGTGGATAATATTTTTATGAACCGATATTTGAACAATTATTTTAAAACAATTTTCGTGACAACTTTTTTCTCATACTTTCAGTGTAGGTTTGTGAATGTTAGATTTTTGGATTACTATTAATAATATTGGCTTCATCTATAAAGAAAATAGCTACCTCTTTAAAAAAAATTATTTTTGTGTAACATTTTTCTTACAATTTTACCCTCTAACAAATTTTTAATGTTATATTGCTGGTGTTCATAAAAAGATAAGAATTTATATTATATTTGTTAAATTACTATTGTTATTGAAAAAAAAAACATGGTTAAAGGGTTTGTTACAACTAGAAAGTCATATCACACACGTTGGCGCAATAAAAGAGCTGAATGACGGGGACATGTAAGTATGTATAAGTTAGGTTCCGTTGAATCCAGTTGTCAAACATTAGTTTGACACCAAATCTCAACTAAAAAAACTAAAACATCAGATAAATCATCTAACCTCCTATCAGGAACACAAAACCTAGCTAGAATGGGAGAAAAACATGAATTTATGACTTGATATACTATTTTCTTATGAGTGTGTGTAAAACCATGAAAACAGAAAGCTAACAACAACCAAAGAAGTCACCTCAATAGATAATCTTTGGAGTTCCTACACCACTCATAATACAAACAACTTGGAATCTTCAATAGTGCTAGATCCAACGCCAAGACAACACCTTTATTTCATCGACCAATTCTTCCAGTGCCTTCAACGTTTTATTGAAGATTCTACCATTACGCGTATTCTAAATCATCCAAATTGTTGCATGCTAAATTAACCAAAAGTCTAACCTTATTCTTTTATTTCCTACCTCACCACTCAAATGTAAAAACAATTTTGGAGGCATAATAAACATGAAATCTAACCACCGCATCACGAAATTCCAAACCCGACTAGACATATCACAACAAAAAGAATTTGGAATCAGCAACGTTTAAATGCCAACGAGATCTGTACTACAGTGAAGAAGATGTGGGAGGATTATGTGGGAGGATTGGAATGTTCCGTAGAGTCTTAAAGGTAGTGACCATAAAGGTCATTTTGTAAACCTGAAACAAAACAGGGCCGGACCTTGGGAAGTGCAAGAAGCGTTACCAAACTGGGCCTCTAAAAACTATGGGCCTAAAAAAAATTATAATACCCACCCCCACTTAAATTAAAAAATTACATGTTACTTTCTTTTTTATTCCGTAAGCGTATGAGTTGTTTTCTAGACTCTAGTTCTACTTACTGGACATAGATTTGATGCTATCAAACCACCATCAATTTGTATAATCAATTAATCAGTCAATTTGAAAAGCTATTTCATTGAAAGAATCACAACAATTATTTCTTTTTCGCATAAAGCATTCGTTTTCCCCTTTCCTACGACGTAGGAGTGACATTCCAAACGATACCATTAGGTAAATTTCACCTCTCTTTCACTTAATTTTATTTTGTTTTGTTTCATGTTTAAAAGTTCTTCTGATTCTGATTTTTTTAATGAAACTTAGCTACACAAAAAAAATTGAATTTTTATTTTACTAGAACCTATTTTAAAAATAGAACTGAGCCTCCTATTTCATAGAAACGACCCTAAAACAAAATAAACCGTAAATCTCCTTTAACAAGACATAACCAATATCTTTCTCAATAACGACCATATACTTACCACTAAGTCAACAACGTAAGCAACCACTTTACGAAAACCCTGCAAATTTATCCTTCTCTGTTGTGTGAAGTTTCCTACGGCTTGTATCACTCCCTTCTCTGTCACATTATACCAATGTCCCAAGTCAAGATGCACTAAGTCAAAGAAACTCTTTGAGATCATGTAGAGTGATTTGTCATAAATTCTAGTCTTTGACAAGTTCAACACCACCAGCGTGTACTTTAGGATCTCATGCTGGCTGTCTACCAACTCATAGTTGGTCCTATTTTATGTTAGGGGTAGTAATCCTAAAAGAGAACTTTGAGTCTAATGATTGATCAGAGTTATTTTACTAATTTGTTGTAACACTAGGAATAATTATAGAGGATAGGTGTAATTTACCAAACAACAAGAAACAAAGGATTCGAACGACTTGATCATATTTTTAAATTTTTTTTACCACTTCTATCAATATTGATCATATTTTCTAAAAATTCTTTGCCACTTCTATCAATATTTCCGTTCCCGGATTCAAATACTAGTTCATAACACACAGATAAAACACAAAGAGTACTAGGAGTTAAAAGTACACAATATGAAATGCACTCAACATAAAAAGGCTCAAAAAAATAGCGAAAAGAAACTTCAAACTATAATGAGAAACCAAATTAGATCCAACATCATCAGCAATCTTCCCGTAATGCAGCATGACTTACAATTCAACAAAACCAAACTAAAGTTGTATTAACATCTTTCATTCCCTTTTGGTCCTTCAAATGTCTTCTACTGGTCTTTGAATCCATGTCCTATGTCAAATGAGTCATAAGTTTCAATTCAGTCCATAGTAGTACATATTATGAAAAACCTCGGATAACAAACAATAATAGCAATAATATCGACAAGACTGCACCATATTTAAACATCACTACTAGCTGGAACAAATTATGACACAAATAGTACAATAAGAGACACCAATAATCAGTATCAACCAACAACAACAAGTAATCACACTCGCACAGGCAGAATAAGAAAGAAAAAAAAACTAGATTTTGACCAGTCCATATTATGAACAAAAGTAGCAAACAATGAATGAAAAAGGTAATAGCTTAAATGAAAATGACAAAATAGACAAATAAAACCAAACAAAATAAGTTCTAAAACAAAACACAATGGCATCTGGTAAGAGAACTCGAAATGGATAGTCTTGTATGGCCAGTTGGCCACAAAGAGAATTACACCCCACAGTACAGGTTATGAATAAGGACACAGAGGGTAATTTGTGACCTTTGTTTTAAAATTTGGACTCAGTTGATCCATAAAAGACCTTGTTCATGTATCCCACTTCTCTAATACATGATATTCATAAAAATTCCCAACGGCACAATTGCAAAGGGTAAACCATAAGGCCTACATTAGAAGAAAAAGAAAAAGACAATTCCAAGGCCAAGATTGGCAAACCATCAAATTTATCTTACACCCAAGTATAATTAACAAGAGACTTCCACTTTTCAAGACAGAAAACTCTCTTGCATATAGGAAAAAAGGTAAATAATCCACATGTTATATTATGATGAACGTCCTAACGCACACAGACCCAAGAGATGATATATAGATATTCGAATATCATCAATCACAAAGTTGATTTCTAAAAGTTGGTACAGAAAGTACGCAAAACCCATGCTACTAATGAGGGATGCAGTAAAGTAAGTATGATACAAGACAAAGTGGTGAAATACATCCTCTTTGCAATAAGAGTTCCATCTCCTTGTAAACAAAAACAAAGTAGTATCTCAGAAGTAAATTTGAAAACAGAAACATCTTACATTTAAGATTTCAAACATCAGTGAAGCATTTTTAGAATACTAGTAAACATTACATCCTTGGCGCAATAAGAGTTCCATCTCCTTGTCGCTGAATTGATAACGATCTGGAGTTGTTACCTTTTTCAATGATGGCCTTGACAATATCAACGAGGCAAGAACATTACCGTTCACATTACAACAATTTATCAAATCGATCTCTTGTAGTTGTGCACAGTTCTTTACCACATGCTTAACTCCCTTCTCTGTGACATCATGACAATCTTTCAGTAATAGTCTCAAAATTCCACGACAATTCTTTGAGATTACAAAGAGTGCGTCATCGTTAACTCTTGTCCTTGACAATTCCAACACCTTGAGTTTAGGAACTTCAAAGTTTATTGTCATTTTCAAAACAGAACAGACGTCTAAGTCCAAATGTGTCATCTTACAACATCTCCTTAAAACATGACCAATACCTTCTACAGATATGTCATCGCAATCATACAAAGCAAGATGCTCCAAGTTGGGGAAACAATCCGCGATGAGGATCAGGTCAGTGTAATGGATTGCATGAATGCTAGAACATGTTAGAGATGTTAAAGTTGTAATTTTAAGGGAGAAATATCGCAAACCTATGGCGGGTTGGTCAGATAAACCAAGGGATGTGATTTTCAATGGAAAATGAGAGATTTTAGTGAGAAGGGCATTGAGGTTACCATTGTAGGATGAGAGGTCAAGGATGGTGATGTTGAACCTATGGAAGAGACGACGGAGGAGAGGGGGTGTGTGATGATCTTCTACAGAGAGATAGCATTGGAGACGGTTAGTGATGAACAAGAATTGTTTGGAAACGAGGGAGACATATTTGTAGGGGTCATCCTCATCGGTGTTGTCTCCGAGCAATGTTAAGATATGTTCCCAACAATCTTCAGGTAAATAAAATTTTGCAGGCATTGATTTACTTCTAGTTATAATGGAAGAAATCGATTGTTGTTGTTGTTGTGAAGAATCTAAAGAGTTTGTCCTCTTCCTTTTCATATTGAGGACTTCTTAGGCTGTTCCTATTGGAATTGAAGTGAATCGTATTTCTATTAGATTGTAGTCTGCCACTGCTAAATATTTCTTCTACCAGCGATGGTCTGAAATTGAAGTGAATCTTATTTATATATATTTCAAGTTAATAGGACATGACACTTTTTCCTTATTTTGGATTACATTGGAAAGTTGCAATGGTTAAAAAGACCTTTTAGAAAGAAAAAAAGGTGTAATGCTTTCCAATTGAAGCAAGTTCACCAAATGACATAAGTTTCTCTATAAATAGAAACATTTTGGAGACATAAAAAAGACAGGGAAAAGAGTCAGAAATATAGACAGAAATCCATTGGAGTATTTTAACTGTGTTTTGCATATAGCCAATTTAAAAACAAACAGAATGTGAACAATGACAGAAACATAGCTAATTTTAATCTTTTGGTGACTGACAAATAACTATGATTGAAACAATTTTGAAGTGGCACATTAAGGTATTTTTCAAGATCAAACTTATCTTCAGGAACTAGACTCATTGACCTTTTGTAACCATGTGGTGAAACATTTCGGTCCCGTATTCAAATTCCATGGTGAACAATTTTTAATTTGATTACAAATTTATTAGACTTAAAAAAAATAGTTGGAAAATTAAAATTTATGACGTGTTTGACGGAATTTGAACAAAGGATCGCATAAAACACAAGCGATGAATGTTGTGATCACCGTACAATGGCAGCCTTTGGTGCAGTATAAACATTTTATAAAGATAATGATCACTACTAAAACATTTTGAAAAGTTACACAATTAATGTAAATCAATATATTATATGATTGCATGTTGTTTTTATATAAAAGTAGTGTATATGAATTTTGATGTCATATTGGTGAAGAGAGGAAAGAAGGTTGTCATTAAAGTTGTTTAAAATTGGTTGTTCAGATATCATTTATTTTTATTTTTTTTATTTTATTTTTACTATTTGATATACCATCCTTGTGGTAAATAACTTATGATGAACTAATTCTTAGACTGCAATACTCATAACGAACTTTTAAACTAAACGGTCATTCATCTGGCCAATATCCATAATCTTCAAATCAACTAAGCCAATATCTTTTGCACGCACATGGTTCATAACAAATGTGAGATAAGATTATCCAACCGCGGATCATTGAAAACATTCTAAAAAAACAACTTTTTACAATGACTAAAACATAATAGCAATGATGAAAACCGAAATGGACTAAATCCAAAAAAAAAACAATATATTCGTAAGAATTAATTTTTTTTTTTTTTTGCATGGACTAAATGATCAACTTTTTTTACCCGCGGATCATTTGTAAGAACTAAAATCATTTTTTTTTGCATGGACTAAATGCGAAGGAAAAAAAAACAATATATTTGTAGGGACCAAATACATAATTATACCCATATTGTTTTAGCAACTCAATAATTGGAAACATTTCCTTTCACAATTCCATATTGATATCTTTTACAGGTTAGGTCGGATTTATTAGATCTATAATTCTTGAACATGAAGTCTGAATCATACTAGGTGTTTGTGTTCCAAAATCTAATTTTATCAAATGACTCACTTCTACTAATAAAGATTTGTGTAACAAAGTGATGAGAATTCCGAAAAGATATTTTTTTAAGAAGGTAAACTAGCTTGCCTAAATTGACACTATAAAGAATCGACCTAAAAAAAAAAGATTTAGTTGAACGTTTATTATTATTTTCTTGAGATAAGATTAAACAAAAAAATTCTTTGAAAAAATCATTTCTACATTTAATTTATCAATTATTTTCTTTTTTTTCAATTCTTAACAAATGCCCTGTTAACGTAACTCATTATGCATATACATTTCAACCGTAAGAGACATTAGATAATTTGTCCAAACTAATCATATGTGCAAAATATATTTGTTTGGTGGGAAGGACATTCATGTTGCGACCAACCACTATTAGTTTTGCACGCAAAAAACAGTTCCAAGGAGGCAAGCATTGTACGCAATACATCAAACACCATGGAAACATTATGAAAACAACTTAAACTTAAAATATGGAAACATTATGAAACCAAACTAAACTTAAAATATACATCAAATAATAATTTAATTTTCAAAAAAAATAAGGAGATACTAATTTTTTTTTTATGCAAACTAACCTCCTCTCCTCACAACTACATAGATTAATTCTTTCAAGTCGGATAACATTGAAAACAAATAAAACCCACTTGAGTTGGTCTAGTGGTATTGGCTTGAAACCTGGAAGTGTGCTCCTCCGCAAGGTCTCGGGTTCGTTGATCAATGTATAATTGCTAACGGTACATGCACCGAGATTATTACTCGAAGAGAAATGTAATTTCCATACATTTAATAATTGCTCATTCTATTCGAAAATACATTTCATATTTTTATAACGTGATTTATTCATATAACTTACTTTACCTTATTTTTTTAATCAACATATAAACACAAATGTTAAAATATAAGATAATAATATTCATGATCACACTTTCTCTAAAAAAAAATGATCATACTTGTATATTGACAATTTGTTAAGTGATTTGGTGCGATATTTATTTAAGGGTCTTGTTAACGAGTGCCTCCGGGGTACTCTTTAAGCATGCTAAATTAAAAAAATATTCTTTAAAAATGTCAAAGTTTTCAATTTTCAATACACTGATTACACAAACTTTTATAAAATGTTACCATTTAATGCTCTTAACCAGTGAAAAATTGTTGTAAACACATCTAATAGGGCTGAAACACACATGTAAATGACACAAATGTCCCTCAGCAGTTAACTGTCGAGGAAAATAGAACCGGTTGCAGTTAACTATCGAAGAAAACCTCGGCAGTTAACTGCCGATGCGTGTTTATACAGGAACAGAAGCATCAGATTACATTTCAGTTTCAACTTTCTACAAACCAAATCCATTTTCGTGAATTGCAAGCAAATCAAGCACACATTATCACAAGTAAGTTGCATCAATCATTTTAATCATAATGTTAGTTTATTTAGGTTTAATTTTGTAAAAAAAATAGAGTAGTTTGCATGTGGTTAGGGTTGATTTTGAAATTGACAATTTGATGATTGCATGTGTTGTTAAGATGTTATTGATGAATGTAGTTGTTGTAATTGATGTTTGAATAATTTTTAAGTATAATGTGATTTTGAATGGTGCCAAATGAACACAATTTGAGTATGTTTGATACTTTGCACACAAAGTGTTTGATAAAATACCTCAATGACAATTATATTGATTATTTAGTTAGTTTAGGTTATGAAAATGATGGAAATGATGTTAATTATAGTTTGATAAAGTGTATATTGATTATTGATTATTTAGTTAGTTTAGGTTATGAGAATTATATTGAATGATGTTTAGGCTATGATGGAAGTGATGCACACAAATTATATTGAAATGATGATTATATTGAATGGTTTTAGGTTTAGTTTAGTTATGTTTATGTTTATTGAAATGCGAATGTTTATGTTGAAATGATGATTATAATGATTATATTGAATGTTTATGTTTATGATTATGTTTATTGAAATGTGAAGGTTTAATTTAGATTATATTGAAATGATGCACACAAAGTACTTATAATCTGTTTGCTTATGTTTATGTTTAGTTTAGGTTTAATGTGTTTGATTAGGTTATGGAAATAATGTTAATTTTTTAATTTTTTATTTTTAGATATGTCTGATCAGGGGCAGCCCATTGATCCATCTAGGATGATTGGTGGTAGGCGTGCTATGACACAAAGCCGCCGAAAGGAGAAGGAGAGGCAAAACGCAAAGAGGGGAAGAGGTCGGAGGGGGGATGGTTCAGAGACTTCTCAAGCTACACCGCCCGAAGAGTCACAAGTGGCTGACCTGAGTCAGGTGGAGTACCTGAATTATCAGGATCAGGTACACCGACTATATTGAAAACTATCCAGTTGCGGCGAGGTGAAAGTTACAAAAGGGCTATGGAGAGGGGGTGACGTATCACTCATTGCTTGATCATATTCAGTTTGATGACGTGCGCTGGAGGCCGTACGAAGAGCATAGGTAGATCCAGGATTTTGAGGAGGTTTTCTGGTATTCAGGCTGGATTATGTGCGGTGTTCGTAGGGTGTACCGTCACTTGTCCAAGAGGGTTTTGCGGCAGTACGAATACGTCCAGAGGGTCCCTAGACATCCGACGGATGTTGTAGAGCTGTGACCGCCTCAGATTGTGCAGGCACTCATTGACTTCAACACTTGCACGCTTAAGGAGCCCTATTGGGGTGAGCCGGCAGGAGAGCAGCCATGGTGTATGGCGGATGGCTATGTACTATGGTACACTAGTGTGTCTCACCCTCAGATTTTGCCACCTCTTTCAGGAGATCTTCCGAGGCCAGCAAATGAGGAGCAGATCATTACACAACAGTGGGAGCGGTACGAGGCGAGAAGCTCGCCTGATACCTATGACATGGTTACTGGCGTTGTTGCCCATGCTGATGAGTATTTGGGTCAGGAGGTGATGAGCATGACCCCTCAGCAATTGTAAACGACCTTGCAAAATGTTAGGGAGCAGATCGCGCCGATCATGAATAGGAGGCGAGGCCAGAGGCCGAGGAAGAGGCAACAGCAGGACCAGGAGTAGTAGTATTTTATGTTTAGGATAGATTTTTATGACTTGATGTATATTTTCATGACATTTGTTCGTTCCGTTGTATTTTCATGACATTTTTTAGTTTGTTTATATTTTGATGACATATTATCGTATTTTTAATATAACGGATGTTGGTAATTTCCATTTATTTGTCGCATCAATTTTGATAATTTATTAATGTTAATGTTGGTTCAAAGGTTGCTTAGTTTTTTTATTCGGCATTGAAATAATATGCCTAAAACCTTTAACAGGTTGTGTATCAGCAGCTTCTTCTGCAATTTCAGGTCTTCATGAGGCAACGACAGTTAAGTGTCGAGGAAAACTTCGTCAGTTAACTGTCGAGGTTTTTTTGGTAGTTAACTGCAGCCGGTTCTATTTTCCTCGGCAGACTGCCGAGGGGCATTTGCATCTTTTACATGTGTTTCTCAACAAACAACACGCGTATACAACAATTTTCTAATCGGTGGTTAACATTTCCCTTTGTTCGATAAAGAACATAGGTGTAAAATATTGTGAGGAAATCGAATGGATATTATCCCAATCCGTGTGACGTGAGGCTGTGTTTTTTCTACTACCGCAAAGTACGTCTCTTGAAACATCGTTTTCATATTCAATTTAGTGTTCGGCACCGAATCGGATATGAATTGCCGGAGAAATTGATAAACGACAGATGCAAGACAACGAATCAAATTCAATTTTCTAGCGACCAAGTTAAACGCATGCTTCATAGTGGAAACATATTCTGTAAATTTCCACTTCAAAACGACATTCCAACCTTGTGAGAGAGATGGAAGGAATAGAACACAGAACGGTGGAAGTGAATGGCATCAAAATGCATATTGCTGAAAAAGGAAAACAAGGACCTGTTGTTTTGTTCCTTCACGGCTTCCCTGAACTCTGGTATTCATGGCGCCACCAGATTGTTGCTCTCAGCTCCCTCGGCTACCGTGCTGTTGCTCCGGATCTCCGTGGCTATGGCGACACCGATGCTCCGTCTTCAGTTAGTAGCTACACAGGTTTTCACATAGTAGGTGACCTTGTTGCACTTATAGATTTGCTTGGTGTTGATCAAGTGTTTCTTGTTGCTCATGATTGGGGTGCCATCATTGGTTGGTATCTTTGCATGTTTCGCCCTGAAAGAATCAAAGCCTATGTTTGTCTTAGTGTTCCATTTATGCGTAGAAACCCTAAAATCAGAACTGTTGATGGCATGCGTGCTGCTTATGGAGATGATTATTATATCTCTAGATTTCAGGTTCTTCCTTTTCTGTATTATCTTAAAATATCCAGATTTACTATGTATAACCTATATGTTAATACTAAAGTTGAGACTACAATATCACCCTTGAACTATATCTATGAGTCATACTCAATGGTTCATAAGTTGTTTTGAGTAACTTAATAGAGCCTAAATCAAAATCGGAACATTTAGGGTGGCTCAGTTAATTCAAAAACTCAGCATGACTCAATCAAGAATGAATTATTGTTCATTCTAAGGAGTAATATCAAATATGTTAGTGTCTATCCGTCATATTGCAGGTATAAATAAAGAAATTATAAGTTGTTTTGAGAAATTGTTTTTAATTGTTTTTTTATCTGTATCACAGGAACCGGGCAAAATGGAAGCTCAGATGGCTGAAGTTGGCACTGCGTATGTGATGAAAAATATCCTCACAACTCGCCAAACTGGTCCTCCAATACTTCCAAAGGGAGAGTATGGGACTGGATTCAACTCGAATACCCCTGACAAATTGCCTTCTTGGCTCACAGAAGATGATCTTGCTTATTTTGTTTCCAAATTTGAGAAAACGGGCTTTGTTGGAGGATTGAACTACTATAGAAACTTGAACTTGTAATATTTTGATTCTCTGTGGTGCCTCTGATTGTTTTCCACAAATCTATATTTACATTTCTTTTAGGGAAAATGTTTTAACAGTGTGACAATAATCTAGTCTAATCTCTAATATGTAACATTGACATTTCAGATTGAAGATGTGTCCAATGTCCGTTATGTGTTGATATTTGCCACTGAAACCGCCTTCTTTTTTTTTTGGGAGGACAATGACGCCACAATCACATGTTACATTTAGTCACTTCCATTTTATTTTTTAAAAATTATTATCAATGTTTATGTGTTAGTGTCGTGTTTTATATTTGTGTCAGGTGTTGTGTCCAATGTCTCCGTAGTTCAAAAAGAGTGATCTCAATTCTAATGACACAAACATTATTATTTGTATTGCAGAAATTGGGAGCTGATGGCACCATGGAATGGAGTGAAAATCAAGGTGCCTGTGAAATTCATTACAGGTGACTTAGACATTGTATACACCTCACCAAACGTGAAGGAGTATATCCATGGTGGAGGATTCAAGGAAGATGTGCTGAATTTGGAAGAAGTGATTGTCCAAAAAGGAGTGGCTCACTTCAACAATCAAGAAGCAGCAGAGGAAATCAGTAATCACATTTATGAATTCATCAAGAAGTTCTGAGCTGACCTGTTGATGAAATAACGATGCCGCTAAGTCTATTTTGCGATTCTTAGTAGTTGCATGTGTTGTATATTTATAACAGTTGTTCACTTGTACTCTATCCACTTAATGCTAGATATGGATCTATCTGTTTGGTTCGAAGTAGCTCTCCACCAGGATCACTAAAAAAATATTGTACCTAATAATGAACAACATTCATAATCCCATTGTAGTAGAGTCTTTTGAATAAACAGGGTGAAAATTGACGCATTAACCATGCTCATAAATTCATAGTAGTGACGTGTTTAACGATGAATCTTTAGAATTCTCACTTGTAAGGATGGCAATTGGTAAGGTTTGAGTATGATAGTACAGTACCTATAATTGTTATAAAAGGGATGAAGTAAAAGTCATGACCATAAGCGGGGCAGAAGCATAGGTTAAAAGAGGTAGGTCACTTTCTTTTGTACATTGTCTTCCACACTAGCTAGTTTATAAATTGTTTGCTATTCTTAGTCTTTAAAGTTTAAACTCTTTTAGTGCCTGAAATATCTACACTGTGGGATACATAATTTCATCCATAATAAGGTTCATCAACTTTAGATACACCTCTGTAATTGTATTATCCCATCATCTTCTACACCTTGAAAATATTGGTCTAATTTTGTTGTTCCTTTTATCATACGAAAACTTGAATACATAGGAAAAAAATATTAATTTTGCTGCAAATTTGCACCACGTACCCAACTTCATATGGTACTGTGTTTAGTAAATTCCAGGCTGAGATGCTTTTGATACTTCCTTCTTGTTTTATTATGTTTTGGCTCTTTGAAATTGGAACTAGATCTATGATATGTCTGTGTGCTTGATTAACTTGCTTGGATGTTGTTTCTTGATCGGTTTTTCCTGGTATTTATATAGAAACCAAACAGGGATAGGAGCAGCAGCCATATGCAGCTTTCCAAGGTTTGTTTTATGATCTCTCTTGAAAAGTCAATGCAAATACTGCTTACATGGTTCTTCGTTTTGATAAAAAAAAATTGTACGTCACCGGTTTTTAGGGCGCAACGAAGATGATGGTGTCCGTCACAGTGCTATATCTGGCAAGATATTAGTGTCTATATGACAGTTATCTTTTTCTTGGATCCTGTTGTTTGCAGTAGAAACGAGCAATATTGATTCCTCTTCCATTTGTTTGATTGTAAATTCTTAAACTTGTAAAAAAAAAAAAGAAGGAAAATAAGGACGCCGAGAGCAAGAGAAACGAACTACTAAACTTTTTAAATGTTGGTTTTGATTAGCATTGAGAAGGTATGGATTTGTTAGAGGGTACATCAAAGTCAACAAAGAACCAATTTTACTTTCTTGCTGTTGCTGTAAGAGAGGATAATGGATATGAGCAATTCTATCAAATGTTGCATTAAAACCAAAACAGCTGTCTTTTACTCTTGTTGCAGACATCCGACCTTTAGTGACAGGTAAACTTGAACTTGGACGAGGAAGAATTAAATCATGTGGGGTTTTACCCCACCCCCATCAGACCTTTGATGCTTATGAGTTATGCCTTTATTACAATTTACAAGGGGAGATAAGAGTCACATTGTTGAAATTGTGCAGCAACACAAACCGATAATTTTGGAAATGAGACCGTAAAATAGTGAGACCTACATTGAAAATCTTTTGAAAAGAGAGTAAGAGCATAAATATGGTAGTTTCTTTGCAAGCTTTTGCCTATGTGTTGCAAATATTGTCATAGAATCACTGATATTTAACATAATGTGTGGTGGCTTTACTTTACCATGTTTCCAACCTTTGGAAAAGGTGGCTTTCATCATTTTTAAATTTCTTCAAAAGCTTTCTGAAGTAAAATACTAATATACTTCATCCGTTTCTAAATATAAGCAAATTTTATTTTTTAGATTCATTCAATTAATGATGTATGTGGTTTATAATATGGACCACATACATAATTAATTGAATGAACCTAAAAAGTAAAATTTGCTTATATTTATAAACGGAGGGAGTAAAATACAGTTTTGGAGTATATTGTGAGATAAGTTAAACTAATTTTAAAGTTTTGAATGAGTGGTATAGATATTTAAAAAATGTTGATTAGTTGTTTAAATAATTGAGAAGTTTGAAATAATGTGGATGTTTAAATGTTAAAGAATGTGTTGAAAAGAATTGCTAGCACTTCTCTTAGTATTCTTCGTTCTCACTGCGAACTAATCCTTGGACCGCATTACTCATAAAGAGCTCACAAACTAACTAGCCGGTATTTAGAACCTATCAACCAAACCAATTTGTTTCACACACGGTCCATGGAGAAAGAGAGATGAGGCTCAAAAGTCTCTTCGCTAGATCTGACTTTTGCAGCTAAAGTTTGTAGTTTTTGATTCTTTTGATTTTAGAATTGATTTTCACACACAAATTTATTGTTTACCTGTATTTACATAAATAAATGTCTCAAAACACAACTTTTAACCAAAATTAATTCTACAAAATCAATTCTATCAAAACAATTCTTCTCACCACACAACCAATCACATAGAAAGTCCTTTCATTTATAAAACTTTCTTGGATACCAAATTGAAAATGATCAAAATCAATCTCCCTTTAAAGAAAAAGAGGGACTAATGGAAAGCAAAATAATTAGATAAAATATTATTTTGTTGTACTTTAAAATCATGACACTTCGATTGTAGTGTTTAATATATCATTTCGTTCGTTATTAGCCTTTAAGAAAAAAAATGGTTGTATTAATTTTCTTCTCATGGAATGGAACGGTCTATAAAAAAAAATAAAAATAGTATCTATGCATATGAGACGATCCCAATATAAAAGACTAGTTTATTAGTAACTGGAAAAAATTCATAAAGTAAGTGTAACAATTACATTGATCGCTTACATGTACCCATTGTGAGATCCAAACATGATCCTTATGTGATGAGATGATTGTGCTTTTCAATACGTCTGTTATAACATCGTTTCCGAATTGAATTAGAGGACCGGTTTTTGTATGATTATCGGAAGAAATTGACAAACGATATTTGGTTGGTGCTGACAAAAATAAATGATTCATAGTGGAATACGGCATTTGTGATAACTACTAATTAGGCCACGTTTATATTAGTTCATTTTTCGTATCACACCCTCTAGTACAAACGAACACTATCCATTATTTAAGCATTATCACCGCATCAAACTTCTTCATATTTACTATCTCAGAAAGAAATATAAACAGAGAGATGGAAGGAATAGAACACAGAACAGTGGAAGTGAATGGAATCAAAATGCATATTGCAGAGAAAGGAAAAGGACCTGTTGTTTTGTTCCTTCACGGCTTTCCTGAACTCTGGTACTCTTGGCGCCACCAGATTGCGTCTCTCGGCTCTCTCGGATACCACGCCGTGGCTCCGGATCTTCGTGGCTACGGTGACACCGATGCTCCGACTTCCATTAGCAGCTACACATGTTTTCACGTAGTTGGTGACATTGTTTCTCTCATCGACTTGCTTGGTGTGCAACAAGTTTTCCTTGTTGGTCATGATATGGGTGCCATCATTGGTTGGTATCTTTGTATGTTTCGCCCTGAAAGAATCAAAGCCTATGTTTGTCTCAGTGTTCCATTTCTCCATCGAAACCCTAAAATCAGAACCGTTGATGGCATGCGTGCGGTTTATGGAGATGATTATTATATCTGTAGATTTCAGGTTCTTCCATTTCTTTACTACTTTTCCCCTTTTTTTACATACACAAAGTAGGATATTGACCATGATAACTACTATGGATTGATTTATTTAAACTTATCTACTAGCATAAACACATGTGGATTTAAGAGAATTTAGGAAGACCATTTATAACTTGTTTATGTGAAAACAACAACCTACTCCACAATACAAAAAATTGCACATTAACCAATGTTTTCAACAATAATAACAAAAATTGGTTTTTTTCTATTTCAACCTTTTTTCATTTTTGAGTGTGCTTAAACCATTTAAATTTATGACTGCTCTTGAATATTCAACCGTTCCTAAGTTATTTTTTGCTTATTTTCAAAAATTCTTCAGGATAGCATATTAGTATATGTCAAAATATCATAATGTAGATATATGATAACCAATTGACTATATTTTATCTTTAGCTTTCACTGAGTTGTTTGTGTATATAGAGCCTAAATCAAAATAGGAACCTTTATGGTGGCTTAGGTAATTCTACAAGCAAGCATGACTCAATCAACTTAATATAGAATGAATATATTGTGCATTCTTTAGAGAGTAATACTGAATGTATTAGGGTCTAGTTGTCTTATTGCAATGGTTTTAATTATATACTCCTCATATGATATCATAATGGGTATAAATTAAGAAGTTAGTCTATTTTACTTTCTTTTAGCTGTATCTTCCCTCTCTAAAATTTGGAATGCAGCGACACTCGAATTAGACCCTATCATGAAACAATATTTTGAATCATAATTTTTTTTTTCCCCTGAAGAAACCAAAATATGTAAAATGAAGTGAGAAATTGGTGTATTATAGATCTTTATATCATAATAGTTTCTTTTTACATCTTTATCACAGGAACCAGGCGAAATGGAAGCTCAGATGGCTGAAGTTGGCACTGCATATGTGATGAAAAATATCCTCACAACTAGAAAAACTGGTCCTCCAATTTTTCCTAAGGGAGAGTATGGAACTGGGTTCAACCCGGATATCCCTGATACCTTGCCCTCTTGGCTCACAGAAGATGATCTTGCTTATTTTGTTTCTAAATTTGAGAAAACAGGCTTCACCGGAGGATTGAACTACTATAGAAACTTTAACTTGTAATTTTTTATTTTGTGATGTCTCAGTTTGTTTTCGACGAATCTATATTGACCTTTCTTTTTGGAAAAGTATTTTTAATAGAATGATAGTAAACTCTAGCTTTGAAATTTTAGATTAAAGACATGTCGGGTGTACGATACTGACACAAGATCAACACATTATTACATTCAACCACTTAAGTTATTTTTTTTTAAATACCACCAGCTTCTCTATGTGAGTTAACTTTGTGTCTAATGGATATGTGAAGATTGTGTCTCATGCATGTGTTAGTGGTTTGTAGACAGTGATCCTATTTCTAATGATAGATGAATTATTACTTGTATTGCAGAAATTGGGAGCTAACGGCACCATGGACTGGAGTGAAAATCAAGGTGCCTGTGAAATTCATAACGGGTGAGTTAGACATGGTGTACACCTCGTTTAACGTGAAGGAGTATATCCATGGAGGAGGGTTCAAGGAAGATGTACCGAATTTGGAAGAAGTGATTGTTCAAAAAGGAGTTGCTCACTTCAACAATCAAGAAGCTGGAGAGGAAATCAGTAATTACATTTACGAATTCGTCAAGAAGTTCTGAGCTGATCGGGAAATGAAATACGTATGCAGCTAAATCCATTTCCTGATTCTTAGTAGTTTCCTAAGTTGTATATTTACAACAATTGTTCACTTGTAATCTATCCAATTGGATCTATATTTCTGGTTCAAAATAACCCTCCCCATGGTCACTAAAAGATATAGATATTATAGACAACATACATAGTGTCGTTGTATTATGGACTATGGTCTTTTGAATTGAACAGGGTCGGGAAAAAAAGTGTATTAATAATGCTTACATAATTGTATTTGTCGTGTTCAACGTTAAATTATCGTTGCATGATTTACAATCATGTGCAGATACAGCCCAAAACCTTAATTGTCACATGATTAACAATCATCTCATACCCACCATCAATAAGTTTAATTTTAAGAATAAACTAGACCATTGACCCGGGCGTAAATAAAATAGTATGATTCAGTTCATAAAATTAATTGCCGCAAATGTTTTTAATGTACAATATTAAACAATTTCCATGACATCAACCCTGTTACGGTAACATGACATATAAATTTGATGGCATAATTTATT
>Ga0315915_1003076_pt1 | contig 21241 bp, 16 predicted proteins | sample MpolbnodulesMG_FD_207738 | JGI IMG/M metagenome (GOLD analysis project Ga0315915, IMG submission 207738) | Medicago polymorpha root nodule microbial communities from Los Angeles, California, United States - branched nodules | ecosystem: Host-associated > Plants > Roots > Nodule | place: USA... | reverse complement strand
ATAAAAAAATAATTTAAAAGTTAACTTTTTGTCAATATAAATAGACTCATATAAGGGGTACGTACAACAAAAAAAATTCCTTAACTAAAAGCTCTTTTTGGGTTTTCTGCAGGTGGGTAAAGCAGAAAGATTAGAATCTCATATTCTACATGAGAAGCTCTTATCAACAATGGAGAAGGAAGGAGAGTTTTTAAAACAATAAAAATGTTACATTCCTTTGATATGGGCTTTGGCCTATACAATTACAAATGTTGGAAGCATGGATTGAAGTTTTGCAATGGAGTAATTAACCACATTTCCACAATATGTTGATTGGTCATCACATTATATAGCATTTTTCACAGGAGGGTAGTGATAGTTCTTAGGAATTATATATGAATCTATGGTATGTGGAAACCTAAATGTCTCTTTCATTTTATTTACAAAGAAAAAGTAGGAAAATATGAGATAGGGTGTAGGATCCTAAACGGATATGCGTGGATCGGTTGTTACAATATAATAACATATTTCAATTTTATGATGTATGAAAATTTGTGTGTATATTCACTACAAGAAAATCTAAGATTTGCTACCATAACTTGCTACAAAATACAATAGTAGTAAATATCATAATAATTTGCTACCATTTCACTTAAATTAGTTTTACTTTGATTTTCTTAAAAATAGATTCGAAAAATGCTTGCATTGGAGAGAGAACAAATTGTGTCAATCGGATTCCATTGGTGGACGATAAGTTTTTGACAGTTTCCCACGTTGTATTCATGATATTGTTGTTAATGAAATGACATAAGTTTTCCTGCCACAAAAAAGAAGCTAAAGTTGTTTTTTAATTGATTGAAAGTCCTTTAAATATATTGATTTCTTCAAAAAAATTGAAATATTAGCCAATAAAAAAAGATAAAAAACCTCCTAATTGTTAGGACATAGTGTCAGATTATTATATGTTAACTTTTAGCTAAAGATTTGTTGTGTAATTGCAATTTAAGTTGTAGTTATGAAGCTGTGGATTTAATGGGAAAATATATGCTATGATAAGTCGTAGTTAAGTAGATGTGGATTTGTTGGGTAATTGCTACGATAAGTCATAGTTATATTACAGAAATTACATTTTGAATACTTGATTGCTATGGATTAACTAGTTTTTTGCTATCCAGAAGTCCTAGTTCAACTAGCAAAATGTTGAAATTGTTAGGCCGGATTTCATGAGCGGGGTTCGAACCCCGGTACCTCCACTTGTGTGTGTAAGTTTGAAATGGCTCGTCTATCTACAAAAAAGAAAAACTAGTTTTTTGCTAGGATATTTTTTCAAATAACTACCGATTTACTAAGTAATATTCCCTAGTAAATTTGTCTCTCAATCCATGCTACGGCCAATTCAATAGGTATCTCGTAGCATATCTCTAGCTAACTTCGTTTGCTAGAAAATAGCTGAAACATTAGCTACAAATTTTGTCGTAGGAAATCACATTGTAGTGGTGATAAATGTGTTGTTGGCCACAATGACGCTGCATTCTCTTCTGTGTATGTCACCACTAATGTACATTTATTGAAATCAAATTGAGATAAAGTATTAAAAATATTGATGTATATTGATCTTATTGAGTTCAATTGCCAAAGATCAAATGTCCCTCTCATATACACTGGACCAGCAATTTGCAAAGAGTTTAGAAAACTAAAAGATAAGTGATAACTATCTATCATTATATAAAACTTATCTCTGTCTTAAACTAAAAGATGAGTGATAACTATCTATCATTACATAAGAAATATTTTTATGGGCTTAGTACTTATGACTTTGTGAAAATGTTAGCTTGTTGTTGTTTAATTGCGATGTAGGTAGTTGATATCATTTATGGTTGCAAGTGTTCGCGTATTTAGCAATGCGTATCATTGTATTTGGTTCTCATGAAAAATGAGGTTTGCTGGATGATGAAGAACATTTTGATTTTCACAATATAGAAGTGTGGGCGAATGAATAATCAACTTGTGACCATTTTAATATTTTTTTCAACCAAATGATTTCACTATAGTGGTATTAGATGCAATCTATTATTAAAAAAAGAAAGTTTACATGAAATGATTCACAATATATACAATGATCCCACATCCACCGACATAGAGATTCCTATAATAGCCTATGAGTAGCTGTAAAAGTCCTAGATGCTGCTACAACATCTAAATATTTCGAGTGTTACAACACTCTTTTTTCTCGAGCGTGTTCTGTTTATGTTGCCACTCTAATTGTTGACTTCCTTAGGAATTTGTTTTCTTGGATTTTGTTGAGTTGATCGCTTTTACTTCAAGATCGAGAGTTAATGTCTAGTTTCATGTTTTTCGGTTGATTACAATGTCTTTTCTGATGGACCGGAAACAGAGGAGAGCCTAGGATTTTGCGTATGGTGGGACGATCACTTTTGATTCGAGATCGAAATAAATTTTCTAGACTCAAGTTTTTGGTTGTGTAAGGAATAAGAAATTTTCGGGTGCTTAATTAGAGTTAGCTATAATGATGAGAAGGTGGGTTTTTGCTCACAGGGTTATGATTGGTTTGATGTTTTTTTAGGAATTTTGTTGTGAGCAGCAGGTGACAACGGTTTGGAATTTGTGTTTGTGGCCATTCACAATATCGTTTGTGATTTTCGCACAAGTTTAGTTTCGCCGATTATATGGGAGTTTGACTTTGATTTAGGTGTTGACTTTGATTTTGGTGGTTATTTTCCTTTTATTAGTGTTGATCGTGGCCCTCAGTCAGGTGGAATTTTTATTGGTGTTAGTGGTATGGCCCTCCGTTGGGTAGAGTCTATATTTGGTATTTTTTTTGAGTTTTCTTTTGGGTGATCCGCCTATATACATTGTCCTTTGTTTTGTTGTTTATCTCTTACCGCTCATTGTTCTTCTTGAAGATATATTTTGTTTTGAGTAAAATTTTACCGTTTAAAAGTACAAAAAAATAAAAATAAATACCAATGTTTACAATATAACGATAAGGTTGCTAGCTTGGAGACTTACCTTGGGGATCAAAATGTGTCTAGATGCTCAGTCAAAAATGTTGCACACATTGTTATTCATGATTCCCAACCTTCAATTAGTGATAAAAATGGAGACATAACACCTTCTAGCCTAGCTAGGATGAAGGGTGTCAACATTTTAAAAACTCTTTGGGGGAGATTTGGTGGATGAAGAGCATGATATGACAGCTGAGTGTGATCAGAACCTAGAAGGAAATACTGATGAGGATAGCTTATACACTCTTTTTGTGTCACGAAGGTAGAAAAAACAAAATAGGAAGCATAAGTCAAAAGCCCCAAGCAACGGTGTTCAAACCCGTTCCAAAAAGGGTGGCCCAAAAGCAGATATCAATTGAAGTTTATTTTGGTTTATTTGAGCACTGACCTATTTTACTGGAACCTTAGGGGGGGGGGGATATGAAGTGCAACAATCCAGTTTTTATGCATGCAAGAAACTTCACTCTGAAGTTCATTGCCAATTGTCCAAACCTGAGACCTCTTTGTGATGGATATAACTCCATTTTCACATATTGAAAAGTTCTGACGGGAGTTGAGTTTGTAGCATTCTATAGTATTTTGCATCTCTTCTGAATTTTGTGAAGCATATAGAGTATAGTTTTGCAGTTTTGGATCGTCTCCTATGGATTCTGTTTCAGCAATATGGCTTGTATATGCCTCTTCTAGCTTGGTTAGAGTGTGCCTGGGGTTAGCGTTATATAGTCCTTTTTGCTGTCCTTGTCTCACAAATGGTTGATAGGTTACTGCTGTTGGCAAAACCAAGTTGTTGTTCTCATTTTTGGGACATTTTAGTTCAACTTATTTTCAAGACAGAAGCTTCATCATCTCTGTGACAGTACACTAGGCTCTAGAAGAGCTGTTTGGTTCTTTTTAGAGACTCACTTAGTAGTTCATTGCTTGTTGGTTTTTGCCCATTTTCTTGTTCTGATTGTTTTGTTCCCCTAGGATTTGTTGTTCATTTTGTAGGTGGACTATTGGTCCTCTTCTGTAGGGCATTGTTTCTGTCTTGGTTTGGTCCTCCAAACCTTTTTTCTTTTTCCTTTGCTGGGTTTTGGTTTGGTCCCATCAACTTTGTTTCTCTTTTTCTTTTTTCGGTTCTTTTAATAAATTGTTGAAGCTTGATTTTGCAGGCTCAACTTATCAAAAAATATGAAAAAATTACTTAAGGTGTAGTTTTGAAATTTAATTCTTTGGACTTCAAAAGTTTTAGTCTTTTAAGTATCAAAGCACTATACACACTTGATCCATTACATTAGCATTGTCTTTCAAAACATAATATGTATTTTTCTTTTTAAAAAAATTCTCGATGTGTTCCGCATTGGAATACATTCAGATAAATCCTTATTATATAATAGGTTTGGAAAAGAGTCAGCAGGCCACTATATTTTAATACCTATTACCGTTGATTTACATGCTGAAAGACCAGTTCGTGTTATCTCATCTCACTGATGGTTCTTTTGTTTCTATTTCAGTGCTGAGTCTACTAGGAGTTTGACAGTGTATTAGGGAAGAGGGCAACAGTTTTGATAGACTGGGTTTAAAATAATGCTGTAATAATGCAGATTGGGGGAAAGGCGAAATACGAACTGAAAGTGAGTTTACCCGGATTTGTTGCAGCATGGACATGCTGGGATAGGTGATAAGTCCACGATGCTTCTGTTATTGAATAAGAAGATCGAAGGAGTAGGTGGCGTGCCGTGGCTGCTGGCCAGACGTTGGCGTAGGAATATTGTTGGTTTATATGTTTAATTTTTACAATCTCTATTGTGTATGATTATGATAGAAGTTTTATGGAAAAGGGTTCGAGTTAATCCGAGTGTGCAGGTTGTTGGTGGGTGTGAAACTGATTGGTGGGAGTCATGTAAGGGAGTGTACTTAGTCTTGCAAGTAATCAATATGAACAATTTATGGAATACAGTGATATATTAAATATGCCTAATAATCTGTTTAAGGTTATCTATTTTGGTTAACATTGTTAAGTTGCAGTTTATCTTAAAATGGTCATCATATCATGTTTTATCTTTTGCTGTGTTTTTGACACTTTTTCATATCAGTTAATGGTAATATCTGCTCACGATGTTGTATGTTTTTAATGCTTAACCAATAAAAAAGTTTCAGGACCTGCAAAGACGAAGCATCCATAAAAACGCAGCTTATATTCCTATTTCTTTTTAGCATTTTGAGTACTAAACATTATCAGCTAATGGTCATCATAACCACAAAATTTCTCCTTCCCATACATATATTTTCTGTTTGTGATTAGAATTTTTTAGAAACGTGGCAAAGCTATAGGAACCAAGTAGGCAATTGGAATAGAAAAGTCAGGGAAGAGAAACAGAAGATATTCTGCTCATTTGGATAAATAGTAGGAATCTATATCATAACACAATTTGAATCATAATTTGTGTGGTGTGTGCATTTAAGGGTGATTTTATTAATAGAAAGGCTACTTCAGCCATTGTTATAGTTCTTTGTCATAAATCATGATATTATATACCATGAAGTTTCTATGTTAGTCTTCTTTGCATGTGAAGCATATGATTGTAATTGAGTAGTTTGTATGGTCATATTATTCATGTAGTAACTAATTTATTTGAAAAAGAGGAAAAAAGAAGTCAGGGGGATGGGAAGTTGCATTCTGTTTGTTATCACAAAAATGTTCACATGATAGAACTTACACAAGTTAAAGAGTTTAGTGGCTGCTACTTTGTGGACAGTAATATTTCAGCTGAAGCAAAAATCACAAGTAGCTGATTCAGATCCTGCAAGGATAGCTCTTGGAATAAATTCTAGGCTTTAATATGTGTTTCGCCCCTGCAATTAGGAGTCATTTAAAAATTGGTCCTGTAATCGTTAATCCTGGCAAATTAGCCTTGCAAAGTTTAATCATTTATAATTTCGTCCCTTGACCCACTTAATGACTGCCACGTCATCAAATTAGTAAAATGGCATGGGAATGGACAAAAATACCCTCATCATCCTTCTTCTTACATCTTCATCTCTACCACAATCCAACAATCTTCATCATCAACATCAATCCTTCATCTCTCCCATTGAACATTATAATCAACAACAAACAAAAATCCAGATCTTTTTCCAAACTATAATACAATCTACAAAAATTGAACAAATGGAAACAATCCACTTGTTCTTTTTTCTTCTTTTTCTTCTCTAACAACAATGATAACAAGAACAAGAACATGTTGTGTTGTTAACAACAATAACAAAGATGAAAAACCCATCATCATTAACAACAGTAAACCCATATCAGAAAAAATAACATTGTCACTTAATAAAACAACCTTAAAAAGATGAGTTTAATTTTGGGAGATGAGAGCTTGTTGTTATGTAACATAGATGAATAACTAAACCCCTTTCAACTTCATTCCTTCAAAGCGTACACTGGGGCACTTCTCTGCCATAACATCCATCGCCGCTTCCCCGTCGGAAAGGACAAACGTCGAATTTAACAATGGTGAATTTGTTGTCCGGTCTTCTCAAGGTCGAGAAACAGTGAATTAGCATGAAAAATTAACGACAAGAGAATGGGTCAACTCTGATTCTTCTTCCTTTTTTTCTTTCTCTCTCTAAAAACAAAGCTTCCTATTTCTCTCTCTAAACAACACTCACAACTCATGTTTATATTTACGTGTGTGATTTAAAGAAACCCAGAATTTCGAAATTGAAAATTGAGATTTTGAGCAACCCAGAAATTCGAAATTGAAAGAGGAACAAACACACAAATCCAATTTCCTTTCGTCAACGTTAATTCAACAAATCCAATTTTCGGTGGTGGGAGAGAAGAAAGAAGGAAGAACAAGGTAATGGTGGAGGAGTTGTAGCGTTGTGGTGGTGGAATTGGTGATGGAATACATTAATGGTGTTGGTGGTAGTGGAAGGAAGAAGAAGGAAAGAGTATAATGGAGGAAGAAGGAAGGAAGAAGAAGAGGATGAAAAGATTTTGTGAAACGATTTTGGGAAGATAATGTCGCAGAGGAGGATGAAGATGAAGGAGGGTAATTTGGTCCTTTCCTTTTTAACTGGAAGAACTAAGGACATTTTGGTCATTTCGCGTGAGTATGGATCAATTAGTAGTGCCACGTCAGCTAATTAGTGAATTGGCAGTGATTAACTTGGTCAAGGGACGAAATTTTAAGTGATTAAATTTTGGGAGGGCAAATTGCCAGGATTAGCGATTACAGGGACGAATTTTTAAATGACGCCTAATTGCAAGGACTAAACATACCTTAAAGCCTATAAAAAATTTACGTTGAATTTATTTGAATTTTCAAGAGTCCACCTCCACGTATCCTTCACATTTTGAACCAAAGTAATAACCAAAAGATCCCTACACTCTCTTCCAAGGCTTGCTCCTTCCTACGGAAAAGATCCGTCCTTCACTTTAACTCCCATGGCTATAATTTTGTAGAGATAACGAAAATCCCATAAAATTGCTATATTTTGGGAAAACTAGAATTACAGACTCAAATATAGAAAACATTACAAAAGTCTCGAAATCATAGACAATCGTTCTATTACTCCTACTTTTTGCTGCTAAAACCTATCGAAAATGAATAAAAAACATGCTAAGAATAACATAAGATGACCTATCATCAATTATACTCTAGTGTCTATAGAACTAGATTGGAAGCTAGTCTTGGATGACATGGTATAGGCAGATAAAAACATAGGTCTGAACTAATTAACGCTTTATTAATTCCATGCTTGTAAACCTATGATGCAATCTTTCCCAAACTATAAGATATGTTTTATTAGGAGGCAAACCTACAATGTAGTTCACTTTCTAGCTTGAGCGGAATTGTCAGATGTTAGTGGCTAAGTGTTTGATTATATTTTATCCTGTGTGTTTGATTATATTTTATCCTGTATTATGATTACTTAGATGAATAAAGTGAGTTAATTTTGTGACCATAAAAAAGTATTTTATTCCTCTTCTGTCAACAAAAAAAAAATGATATAGAAATAAAAACAAGTTGTCGTGTGAAAAGGAAAAAAATGGATGTAACATAATTAATCGATGCAGTATTTTATTGGTGAATTCGTTTACTTTGGTTTAGCAACTAGTATAAATAGAGCCTCAATTTATGAATGTGTACTCGCCAAACCCTTAAACCTTCATCCATTATATTTTCTAAGCTATGGATTACAGTGCATTTGCCTTTTTCCAGTCATATTTTCAGCCCCTTTGGATTTCATTCCTTATTGCAGCTTGTGGCCTTTTGATTATTAAAACCCTAAGATATCACTTGATGAGTGTGAAGTCCAAAATAGAAAAATTACCCCCAGGTCCCAAACCATGGCCTATAGTTGGTAATCTTCCTGAAATGATTGCAAATAATCCTACACCTATGTGGATATTCAAAATGATGGAAGATATGAACACCGAAATAGCATGTATCCGCCTTGGAAATGTCCATATTATTCCGGTTACATGTCCCACCATTGCTCGTGAATTCTTGAGAAAACATGATGCTGATTTTGCATCAAGACCAACAACCATGGCCAGTGATATAATCTCCAATGGCTACTTGACCTCCGCTATTGCAACCCTTTGGAGAACATTGGAAAAAGATGAAGAAAATCATTGTTAACGATTTGTTGTCTCCACAAAGACATCAATGGCTTCAAGAAAAAAGGAACGAAGAAGCCAATAATCTTATGTTTTATGTATACAACAAATTCAACAATGGTGATCCTGTAAGTGTTAGATTTGCTTCACAACATTATTGTGGTAATGTGTATAGAAAACTGTATTTTAATACAAGGTACTTTGGAAAGGGTATGAAGGATGGAGGGCCTGGTCTTGAGGAAGTTGAGCATGTTGATGCTGCTTTTACATTGCTTAACTATATTTATGCTTTCTCTGTACATCTGATTATATGCCATGCTTGAGGCTGTTTGACTTAGATGGTCACAAGGGCAAAATAAAAAACGCAATGAAAATAATGAACAAGTATGACGATTCTATCATTGAAGAGAGAATCAAGCTGTGGAATGATGGATCAAAGACGGTTGAAGAGGACTTGCTGAATGTTCTGATCTCACTGAAGGATGTTAATAATAATCCGGTATTGACAAAGAAGGAAATCAAGGCGCAACTTATTGTAAGACATCACTTATTTTTATTTTTATTTTTTTAAAAATTTTCTCCTACCTTTACTTGAACTTATTCATTCTAGAAAATGTAAAATTTCTAGGAAAAAGAACAAGGGTATGTGGACTTCTAAAAATAGTCTAAAAGCGGACATTTAACATTTTTAATAAAAAACATTTATAATTAAAAAATTGAGAACAAAAATAATAGTCCACTATTGAACTGGGTCTCTATTAGGCAACCCAAAAAATAGAGATAGAAAGAAGTGTTAAATAAATTTTAGTACCTAAAAACTTGTCAAATTTCGTTTTTCGTCCCCATAAAAAAGTTGCACGTTTTCGTCTATACAAAATTTTCTGCATTTATGTTTTGTCTAGGGTGTGAAGTTAATGTGTATGTATACCATATATAAATAAGGGAAATGTTAACCTGTGCCTCCGGGGCACTGGTTAAGCATACTAAAAAAGAAATTATATAGTAGTTAATGCATTGAAATTATGTAATTAATTTATAAAAAATCAAAAAACAGTTTTCTTTTATGGTAATAATTTACTTTTTTGTTATGCTTAACCAGTGCCCCTGATGCACTGGTTAGCATGACCCTATAAATAAAGTAGACCGTTTTGGGCTAACTTTTTCTTATTCGAGTATATCTTTAAGTAAATTTGACCATAAGAATGCTATTTTGTTGATGTCATTCAAAAAGATAAGAATTTATACTATAGTTTATATATTTTTTTGAAAGATATTTTATTTGTTATATTGTTGATAACATTGAAAAAGATAAATATAGTTCGTTACAATATAAAAGTGCAAAATATCTATTACTGATACCTATAATTTTAATCAAAATCAAATTAATTTTAATTAAAATTCTTAAAAATTACTGTTCGTAAGTTATACGCACTAGCGTAATAAGATGAGCCGACCGACGAACACGGAGTGCCGGTCTAAATGCTAGTTTTGGAATAATGTTTTTAAGCAAATGTTTAGAATATTATAAAAAGTTCCTAAAAAAAAAAGATCTAAAAATTTGATTTATAAATATTGATTTTCATTAATTTTACGTTGAACGTTTGAACTCATCATAAAACTTATGTAGGAATTGATGATAGCAACGATAGACAATCCATCAAACCTAGTTGAATGGATATTGGCCGAAATGTTAAATCAACCAAAATTATTTCATCAGCCACAAATGAATTGGACAAAATAGTGGGCAAAGATAGATTGGTCCAAGAATCAGATATTCCTAAGCTCAACTTCTTGAAGGCTTGTGCAAGAGAAGCTCTCCGCCTCTACCCCATGGCTCCATTCAATATTCCACATGTCTCTATCAATGATACAATGGTTGGAAATTACTTGATTCCAAAGGGTAGCCATGTATTGATTAAAAGAAGTGGGAGAAATCCATTAGTTTGGGTTGAACCAAAGTTCAAACCAGAACGCCATTTCAAGAATGGTGAGTCTAATATAGTTTTGACAGAGCCAAGTTTGAAGTTCATATCCTTTAGCACTGGAATGCGTAGTTGTCCTGGTGTCAAGCTTGGCACCACAATGACTGTTTTACTATTGGCTAGGTTACTACATGGCTTAACTTGGAGTATACCTCCTACTACATCAAGCATAAGCCTTGTCAAGTCTAAAGATGATATGTTTCTTGCGAGCCATTGGTGGTTGTTGCAAAACCTAGATTAGCTGCAGAATTGTACAACTTTTGAACTAAGTGAAATTAAGAAAGCATTTGATTCACTTATGAAATAACAATGCCATATAGGTTTTTTTTTGTCAAGAATGCCATATAGGTTATTTCCTACCTCATTTGAGAATTATACATGTTCTCTTAATAGAAGCTATTTAAATAAGAAGGCTTGAGCCTCATTTGATTCACTTATGAATTAACAATGCCATATAGGTTTTTTTTTTTTTTTTTGTCAAGAATGCCATATAGGTTATTTCCTACCTCATTTGACAATTATATATGTTCTCTTAATAGAAGCTATTTAAATAAGAAGGCTTGAGCCTCTTTAGGGATTTGGTGGTGGTCTGTCTTGTACCCATTTGCTTGTATATAAAGTTCCTGTTCTACTCGGGGCATATTTTGTGCTTAGGTTTAGACTTTGCAATAAAATTAAGTGAACCAACTGCAAAACCCTAGATACATATATAAAAAAACAAGAACAAAAGAAGAGAGGGGACAAGGACCAAAACCCTCTTGAGTGATAAAAGCTAACCACCAAAACAAGAGAGGAAAATGCCAAACCAAAAAAGAGAAGAAAAAGAAGCAAATAAAAAGCAAAGAACCCAAAAGCAAAACATAAGAAAACAAGAAAGGAGGCGAACTCAAAGAGAGTCTTTGAGTTAATCAGGCAACCTAGCCCTAGACCGGGTGTTGTGAACATAAAAACCCTTCTTCAAATTCTTTTTCGTGGCCTTTGAAACCACTTCAATGAAGGGTTCCTCTGTAGCAGCAGAATGGTTCCTCAGATAATTGATAGCAGCCGTTCTCTCTTCCTCATCAGTATAAACCCGCTGAGGAGTGTTTATAGCATCCTTTCCCCTCCAAACATACTGACTTAAAATCTCCATGTCATGAGCGACATTTGGATTTAAATATTAAGAATTTTGTTTTTAGTTCCTACAAAATTAAATCATATTTTTTTAGTTCTTTGAATATTTTAAATCCTTTGGCTTTTGAGGGACAAGCAATGTTGAAAGAAATTTTTTATTGGGATTAAAAATGTTGATGGAAATTTTTTTTAGAGACTGAAAATGTTGATGGAAAATTTTACAAAGACTAAAAAGTGATATAAGAAGTAAAAACAAAATTCTAAAAATTTATAAAGACCATTTACTTGTTTAATTCTATAATTAATTTGCTAATAAGAATAAGAAAAAAAATGCGTGTATTTGGCTTGGAACTTTGTCTTCCGAAACTACTGCCCCTGAGACATTTATACAATAAAAAAGGTAACTTTTGTATTAAAACAAGCATTTTGTAGGCTTTAAAGAGGTCGACTATATAAGTTCTAATATATGTCTCCGTAAACATAGTTTAGTCGGCAGAGACAATGGAATTTTTTTGAAGAAGTGAAAATGAAATTTCATTACTCACAAAACCTAACAATTTAAGCACAAGGAGTGTCTGAAAATAGGAAAGTCGAAACAATTACATCTTCAGTATGATAAAAGGAACAAAATGAAAGCAAAAGGAAGCTCAATACAAAAAGATCCTCAGACAATTAAGAGGATTAAGACATCACATGTGATAATTAAAGCAGTTTTATGGTTTTCTTTCAGCCACCGGAGAGTTTGAAACTGAATTTTGTCAGAGTTATTGTAATGAGAACTCATTTTGATGAAAAACCCGAGCCTTTATTTCATTCCAGATTTTCCACACAAAAGAGAGCTAAATGAAATTGAAAACTAAGCGGACACTTTTATAAACTAAGAAGAGACAATGGATTGTTATATGTAGAGGTCGAGGTTCGAACTCGGACACCCCACTTCTTCATTTTAACAAGTGAATTCCAGCCACGTTCTAATATATTTTTTACAACATTTGGTTCGTTAATAAATGTCGTAACAACACTTTTTTTTTGACAAAATGTCGTAACAACACTTAATAGCATTTGTTTTCAAAGTTTCATATTCTTCTTTTATCTTTACTTTTCAAATCCTTATTTATTAATTTTATTAGGTCTGCAGCAACTTAACCTAATAATTTCCCTCTAAAATGTTGCATTAGGTTAGCAACAATTTAACCTAACAAATTTCATCTAAAATGCAGCGCACCAATTTAACCTAACAAATTCCCTCTAAAATGCAGTAATCCCTAATATTTCCCCTCACTACAAACTCGGCTACCCTAATTTTCATGCAAACTCGGCTACCCTAATTTTCATGCAAACTTGGCTATATATAGCAAACCCTAAACCGTGGTAAATTACACAGACAATAGAAGAATCATATATTTTGATATTTTGATTTTTGCAAATGGAGGGACGTGACCTTACAACCTTCCTCTCATACCACTGCTTAATCGGTATTATAATTAAACATGCATTTTATCGATATGCATATTGATCACTGATGAAGATGATGAAGATACCAATGTGACGTCTAACGTTGTACATGAGGAAGTATTTCGCAATGTGTGATGAAACTACATGCCCATGTACTAAAATTTTCATATTTCTTTTACCGAATTATTGATAAGATTACCGAATTTTCTTTTATAATATATTCAGATTTTATACATTTTATGAAGTGTTTTATTTTGTCTACTATAGGTTATCACCTGTTCTTTTTTTCACTGTTACCAATTATATATTGTATTTTATTATTCGTATGTTAATCCCTTAACAATAAACCTGTGCGACGCACGGGTCAACAATTTAGTTGTATTTTAAGTTCAGAAACAATAAATTGTTGACCTTTTTAGCGGAAAAAAAAAAAGTTTTCAAAATAGCATAAAAAGAAAAAACTGCTGACCACTTTTAGAACTTTTATTTAACAACAGTATAAAACGCCTACGTACGATGCTTATGTCTATGCCACACGGTGCTTAAGTGATAAGTCTAACTACACTTTTAATCAAAAGTCGTATTTTTTATTAAAAAAACAAATGTTCAAGTTAGAGTTCATATGTTAGACAATCATCTAACAACATTTCTTTACTACATGGCTATGCATCATATTTCATTCAAAAAGTGAAACATTTCTTGAAACCTGATTTGAATATAATAAATATTTGAAAATACCATCATCGCTACCTCCCGATCTCCTGTCAGATCCACCAATGAAAACCATTTGTAATCATTGATACTTTTTTATAAAGCCAATGTTTTATTGAATATTGATTACAAAAAAGAGTATAAGTGGTACTACTTCCACAAATTATTAGCATCTAGTCTAGTATAAGTGGTACTACATCCACATATGAAAATAGCGGTAAGTATATTTCTCTCCTATCTAAGCATCATAGCATATAATCAATCCTAGTGCTTACATAAACGACATGGCTACCCTTTGTCACCCATATAAAAGACATGGGTCACCCTAGTGCTTACACAAAAACTACTACTAAGAAATACTTTTGACAATGTTGACAACCTGTAATACACACAATAATTTTTGCCAGAAAAATGAAATTATTATGTGCCTTCTAAATTTACCACAATGTTGTGTGTCAAATCAACAACAACCCCTTGAAACAAACATGAGTGGTCATTTAGTGAAATGTTTTCGCTGCTAGGGTTTCGTGACTAGAAACCATTATTGACGGCTAAAACTCTTGTTTCTCTTAGGTCACCTTGCTCTCTATTCTTTGTTCCACTTCCCCCTTTCTCTTATTGGTGCTTCCATTAGTTGTTTTCCTTCTCCTTTTTCCTTCCAGTTGTCACTAAAATATTTGATCTTTATTCAAATTTTCTATTATATTTTTCCTCCAATAAATTGTGAGAATTGCAATTTCACAATTGAAGAAAATTTAAGTCATAAAGATTGAGTTAAGTCGATTCAAGGAACACAAATTCAAACTTGTTCAAAAACTTCAAAGTTTGAGTTTTTCATCCTTTATTGTTTTACTAGAAATGTGTATATTATCCTTCGGTACGTTCAATCTCAAAATTATTTTTTTATTAATGTCGATTGAAGTCAATTTAATTCTCTTCGAATTAATCACGTAGACTAATTTTATAAGCCATTCAATTGAAGTTTATTTTAATTCACGTCTGCGCGAAAAACTTTTTTTAAATCTATTCGGTTTACTTATTCTTATAAAATTTTCGACAACTTTTGGGAATAGACTTGTCGATCCTTAACTTTATCCGCCACATGATATCTATAATTTGTTTATCTATTTTGAAAAGTACGACTTATTCACACACCTATAGCTTGTAGGACATAAAGTCGAACAAGAGGCATCAGAGCATGTTCTTCTGAAATAATTGCTTTAATTATTAATAGATAATATGGCTCCCAAACCTAATGGGATGAATAATAGAGCGCCCATTTTCAATGGTGAAAGTTACTGTTATTGAAAAATTTAACGAGAGTCCATATCATGTCTTATGATAAGGAGGTATGAAATCTTATGAAAATAAATTGGGCTTATGTTGATTGGGAAGCAAGAAATATTTTGATATCCTTGTTCGAGGTTTATAAATATTATTGTGTTTCCCATTGCACGACGGTTAAATCTATGTGGGATGCTTTGTGAGTTGCTCAAGAGGGAATGAACGAAGTGAAACAATCTGGAGTCAATATTTTCAATTAAAGGATGGAACTCTTTCGTATGAAGTGTGGTGGAACCATCGTGAATATCCAAGAGAGATTAACTCATTTAATAGAGAGATTGAATTCATTGAGAAAACCAGTTGCTAGTGATATTGCTACTAACAAAATATCGAAATTTCATAAAAGGGGATAGCAGCCCATGGTAACTGTCAAGGAAGCTAATGATCTTGAAACTCTACACATCACAACTTTGTTTGGAGAACTGGAAGAACATGATCAAGAGCTTGTGTCACTTGATAAGGATGAAAGAAATCTTATGAAAACATAAAAAGGTAAGGAGAAATAAAAGGACAAGAAGTCAATTGATATAAAGGATTTTTCATCAAATTCTATGGATCAAGAGCAAATTGATGGTAGATGAAGTGAAGATAGTGAATTGGATAATGATGAAATTGGGTTGTTTGTAAAAAGGTACAATAAGTACAATAGGTTCAATGGTTTAAAGCACTCCACCAAAATTCTCATCAACTACCGCAAGCAAGCCAACACTGAGAAGGAAGGTGGTAAAGAAGAAAATAAATTGGGCTTATGTTTTAAGTGTGAAAAATTCGGACACTACAAATCAGATTGTCTAAATCTCAAAAAGAAAAGGAAGTAAATTGTATTTCAAACTGATGGAAGAAAAGACAAAGAGAAAAGCGACGAAGATGATGCCAAGTCTTAAAGTTCAAGGGATGATAATGGGGTGGCGAACCTTTGTCTTGTGGCTCGTATAGGTTGTCAAAATCGAGACTTTACTTCAAGTCGAAAGGGAATAACAAAATTAGGACTCGTGAAATCGCAATCAAAATCGAAGGATTTTACTCAAGAATTTTTGTAGAATCGATATAGGAAATTGTAAAATCGCAATCAAAATCGATGGATTTTACCCAAAAAAAATAATACTGAATACATGTTATAAATGGCATAGTCATAAATGACTTAAATTAAAAGAAATCGTAAAAACGCAATCAAAATCGAGGAAATTTACCTATTTTGGAATTCTAATATGGATTTGAGTCGTTGAAGGTGAAGAAAGTCGCAAAATCTGAAATTTTAGGATTTAAGTCGGGATTTTGACAACAATCATATCACAAAGTTGAGGAGGTAAGTGATTCTAATTCCGAAGCCTATACTAGACCTTGTTTTGAGGAACCTAAAAACTCCTTTGAGAATCTACACGAGGAAGATAAAATTTCATATGAAAGATTGGTATATCAAAGAAAGGTGATTTTATTTTTAAGGGACTAAAAACAAAATTCTTAATATTTATAGGGACTATATACTTAAGGGTCTTGCTAACCATTGCCATCAGGGCAATGGTTAAGGAAGCCAAAAGTAGCATGTTTGCATTAGTTTCAACAACATTTTGACTTTTAAAAAGTTAAATTACCACTTTTCATCATTTTTCAATACTATATTTATATTTTTATCCCCTTATCCAATGCCCAAAGGGCAATGGTTAGCATTCTCCTATACAGGAAAGTACATGACTTTATATCCCTTATTCTTAAAAGTTGTTACGTCTAGCTACACCTTAACCTAATTTTTTTCCTCTAATTATACTGCATTAATTACTAAGCACATCAACCCTAAAAAAATTTCCCTCCCATTTTGTTCTCAATTTGATTTTCAATTTTTTTTCCCAATTAAACTAATTAGTTTTGAAGCATTTACCGAGGGTTTGTTGTTTACCGTAATATATTGTTCAAATTCTCCCTTCAATTTTCACGCATGTTTCCTATGAGTTTTTACATACACCAAGGTAATTTTATTACTTTGTTTGCCACTTCATCCAAAAATTTAGTTGACTCTTACAAAAATTTCTATCAAAAAAATAGCGGGGTTTGGTAATGTTTATTGAGATGATGAGTAATAAACTTGAAAAAAATCTTGGTCACTCATCCAAATTTTATAATTAACAATTTGAATTTTTTTTTTTTTTACGTTATTATTACTCTTCTCTATATTTGCTACCAATTCTCAACTGTTTCTATCCTATGCTTTGTGAATTACATTGAGCCACCTTCTTACATTGTATCTTTGCCTTTTTTTTTATATACTTTTTTGAGATATTAATTTCTATTTTTTGGTTTTAATAGTTTTATTGACATTCTCAGAATATTAAAGATTATTTAGTGAAACTAATAAACTGCATTTTATTATCTTACTGTTTCATATTTATCATAACTGTAATTTTAGTTGAACTCAGCTGGAGATGGTCATTCTCCACGATTTTTGTCATTATGTCACACAAGTTTTGGTTGCATTAATTTCACTTTTAAAATATATATTCACGACACTGATCTTTCATTAATTACATCTTATCAACAAACCTCTAAAACCGCCCCCGCTTCTTATCCCAACTTTTGACTTTTCCACTTCCCATTAACTTTAATTTTCTCTTACCCTTATAATTTTTGGTTCTTAAATATTGATTCAAACAATTATTTCTATGAGTTGAAATTAAATCATTAAATAGTTATTCCAACTCATAAGACCCGTGCGGCGCACGGGTCTTCAATCTAGTACAAGCAAATGGGTCGAAAACAGACCGCCACGAAAACCCTAATGGACTCGAGCCTTCTTATTTAAATAGCTTCTATTGGGAGAACATATATAATTGTCAAATGAGGTAGAAAATAACCTATCTGGCATTGTTATATCACAAGTGAAACAAATGCTTTCTCATTTTCACTTAGTTCAGAAGTTGTACAATTCTGCTGCTAATCTTGGTTTTGCAACAACCATCAATGGCTCAGCAAGAAACATATCATCTTTGGAGTTGACAAGGTTGATGCTTGATGTAGTAGGAGGTATACTCCAAGTGAAGCCATGGAGTAACCTAGCCAATAGTAAAACAGTCATTGTGGTGCCAAGTTTGACACCAGGACAACTACGCATTCCAGTGCTAAAGGATATGAACTTCAAATCTGGCTCTGTCAAAACTATATTGGACTCACCATTCTTGAAATGGCGTTCTGGTTTGAACTTATGTGGTTCATCCCAAACTATTAGATTTCTACCACTTCTTTTAATCAATACATGGCTACCCTTTGGTATCATGTAGTTTCCAACCATTGTGTCATTAATAGAGACATGAGGAACATTGAAATGTGCCATGGGGTGGAGACGAAGAGCTTCTTTTGCACATGCCTTCAAGAAGTTGAGCTTAGGAATATCTGATTCTTGGACCAATCTATTTTTTCCCACTATATTGTCCAATTCATTTGTGGCTTGATGAAATAATTCCGGTTGATTTAACATTTCCGCCAATGTCCATTCAACTGCGTTTGATGGATTGTCCACCATTGCTATCATCAATTCCTACAAAAGTTTTATGATGGGTTTTTTTTAATGAAGTTTTATGATGAGTTAAAAGTGGTTTTTTTGTATTGTGGTTTGAATTAAAAATATCAAAAGTTCAACGTAAAATTAACGAAAATCAAGATTTATAAATCAAATTTTGAGATCATTTTTTGGACGAACTTTTTATATTATTCTAAACATATGTCTAAAAAAATTATTCCACAATACACACTTCACAACATAGACAGAAACTGAATGTGGAAAATTTTAAATAGAGAAAAACTATAACTTTTTTTGATGGGGACAAAAAACGAAATTTGGTAAGTTATTAGAGACTAAAATTTATTTAACGCTTCTTTCTATCTCTATTTTTGGGGTTGCTTTTTTATTAAACGAAATTTATTTAACGCTTCTTTCTATCACTATTTATTTAACGAAATTTTTGGACCCAGTTCAACTATAGACCGAGTTTAATAAAATACTATTTTTGTCCTCAGCTTTTTTATTAAAAACAGTAAAGATCCACTTTTAGACTATTTTTTAGAAGTCCATATTAAACGCACCCTTATTTATTTTTCTAGTAGTTTTACTTTTTGTAGAATGAATAAGTTCATGTAAAGATAGGAATAAAAAAAAATGTTAAGTCTTACAATAAGCTGTGCCTTGATTTCCTTCTTTGTCAATAGGGAATTATTATTAACATCTTTCAGCGAGATCAGAACATCTAGCAAGTCCTCTTGAACCGTCTTTGATCCAGCATTCCACAGCTTGATTCTCTCTTCAATGATAGAATCATGATACTTGTTCATTATTTTCATTGCGTTTTTTATTTTGCCCTTGTGACCATCTAAGTCAAACAGCCTCAAGCATGGCATATAATCAGATGCAGAGAAAGCATAAATATACTTGAGCAATGTAAAAGCAGCATCAACATGCTCAACTTCCTCAATACCAGGCCCTCCATCTTTCATACCCTTTCCAAAGTACCTTGTATTAAAATACAGTTTCCTGTACACATTTCCACAATAATGTTGTGAAGCAATTCTAACATTCACACGATCACCATTGTTGCATTTGTTGTACACATAAAACATAAGATTATCGGCTTCTTCATTCCTTTTGTCATGAAGCCATCGATGTCTTTGCGGAGACATCAAATCGTTAACAATGATTTTCTTCATCTTTTTCCATTGTTTGCCAAAGGGTGCAATAATTGAGGTCAAGTAGCCATTGGAGATTATGTCACTGGCCATGGTTGTTGGTCTTGATGCAAAATCAGCATCATGTTTTCTCAAGAATTCACGAGCAATGGTAGGACATGTAACAGGAATAATATGGACGTTTCCTAGGCGGATACATGCTATAGCGGTGTTCAAATCTTCCATCATTTTGAATATCCACATAGGGGCAGGTTTGTTTGCAATCATTTCAGGAAGATTACCAACTATAGGCCATGGTTTGGGACCTGGAGGTAATTTTCGTATTTTGGAGTTCACACTCATCAAGTGATGATATCTTAGGGTTTTGATAATCGTAAAGCCACAAGTTGCAATAATTAATGAAATGCAAAGGGACTGAAAATATGACAGGAAAAAGGCAAAGGTACTGTAATCCATAGCTTGGACAAATGGTTCCCAAACAAAAAATGATAAGGGGCTTGGAGCTAGGTCCAATGTAAAATGTAATGGATGAACGTTTAAGGGTTGGACGAGTATACATTGAGAAGTTGAGACTCTATTTATAGTTTCCAAACCAAAGAAAACGAGTTCATCCTAATCAAGATACATCCATTTTTCTTTTCTTTTCACACGATATAATTTTATTTTCATTTATATATATTGAGAATTACTTACATATGAAGAGAAGGCAAACGGATAACAAGTTTATTCTTTTTAATACAAAGGGAACATAATTAAACAACTATTTCTTGATGTATTAAGGAAAAAAAATAAAAAAAGCTGTTGTGTGAAAAGAAAAAAACAATTAAGTGGGTCAAAAGAAATAACTTTTGACCAAAAAAAAACTGTCATCCATATTATTAACCATATTAACCAAAAAATAATTAATAACTTTTGACCAATGATCATGATGACATTTGTTTTTCTTTATTAGTTTTTTTTTTAAGAAGCTAAATTAGTCAGCCTAAATTGACACTAGAGAGAATCGAACCTGAGACCTCGAGGAAGAGCACACTCCCAAGTCCCAAACAAATACCACCAGGATGAAGGTGAGAAAAACACAAGAAGGGGGGGTTGAATTGTGTTCTCAAAAACTTCTACGTTCCTTACGTTGAAGAACTGTTCTCAGGTTCAGAGTCTGAAGTAATTCAGAGTCTGAGTGTGTGCAGCGGATAGAAGTAAAGAACAGAGAAAGAAAGAACACAAGCAATTATACAGGTTCCTTCCACAAACCGGAAGTAGTCCTGTCCTCCTTGCACTTCCAAGGAGAGTTCCACTAAAATGTAGTCTCAAATTACAAGTTGCTCAATCACACAAGAAAGAGACTTATCTTT